>Ga0326727_10002957_pt1 | contig 55912 bp, 40 predicted proteins | sample MB2enrmetagenome_FD_207643 | JGI IMG/M metagenome (GOLD analysis project Ga0326727, IMG submission 207643) | Lab enriched peat soil microbial communities from McLean, Ithaca, NY, United States - MB29MY | ecosystem: Environmental > Terrestrial > Soil > Wetlands > Peat | place: USA: New York...
CACCAAACGATGGAAGCTGAGCCCGATGGACCTTGAGTCGCGCAAGCACTGGGCCGATTACTCGCGCGCCAAGGACGAGATGTTTGCCGTGACCGATACAAAACATGTTCCGTGGTACGTGGTGAACGCGGAAGACAAGAAGTGTGCCCGCCTCAACGTGATTCGCCACCTGCTCTCGCTCATTCCCTATCACGACCTCACGCCCGAGCATCTGACCCTCCCCAAGCTCGTCAAGTCGAAGTACGTTCGGCCTCCCATGAGCGAGCAGAATTTCATCCCTGAGGTGTACCGGTAAGGCAGGGAACGAGAAGGCAGGGACAAGGGATTAGGGAATAGGGAATAGGGAAGCCGCGAATACGCACTGGGGCAGGGCTGCCTGCTCGCGATCGGGCTGACCTATGTGCTGGTAAATCTGATGACCGATGTGGCGTGCCGCTTCATCAACCCGCGCATGCGCGGATGAATCCTGCAAAAACAAAAGGCCGTCATCCTGAGCGAAGTTTGGCCGCTCTTTCGGCCAAACGGGGTCGAAGGATCTGCGATTGTCTTTTGGATTCGCTCAGGCCCCCGGATCATCCTATTCGAGACGGCTACTTTGTCGCCGGCGCCGTTGCCGCGCCACATGCCGTCTGCTTCTCCGCCTCACAATTCTGCTTTTGCAAGTCACAGGCCCGTGCGCGATCATTTAGCTTTTTCTCAACAAATTCGGCATAAATGCACAACGAACTCTTCTTTTGCTCCGGGTCGGTCATTAGAGGCAGGGCCTTGTTGTACCACGTATCGGCCTCTTTGATCTGTCCGGCGTAATCGTACGCACGGCCAAGGTCCCAGGTATCGATGGGGTCATTTGGTGCGAGCGCGAGGGCCCGCTGAATGTACGGAATTGCCTCAGCGTCGCGCATCATGATTTCGAGAAAGATTCCAATGTTGCCGACGATGTTTGCATTATTCGGGTAGTGCTTATCCAGGATCATTGAGAGGTCGAGCGCGGCCTGGTACTGCTGCCGGTCGTTCAGTTCCGACGTGTAGTTCAGCCATGCGTCGGGAACCTCCTTGCCGTGATAGAGGGTGCAACTTTCGTCGAGTGCTTTGGCCATCTCTTTATAGCGGCGCGAGATTTCAAGTATACGCAGACGGCCTTGGTGAATGGACAGGTCTTGAGGTGCAAGTTGCAGGCCGCGGTTCAGATGCGCAAGAGCCGCATCAACCGATTCGGGCTCCCATTCGTCGTAAATCTCAACCTTTCCTTCGGCATTTTTCTCCATCTTTACCCTGTCGGCTCCCCAAAGCTCGACGTTTGCCAGGCACTTTTCGGCCTCCACTTGTTCAGCAACAACCTTCGAATTTTCAAAAGGCGTGCAAAGCGCCCGGGCGGCGTCGGGATCCTTTTTCTCGGTGAGAAGCTTTTGCCAGCCAGACAGGTTCCCGGTCTGCGCGGCGCAATGGAGCGTGGCGCAACTTACAGCCAGCACAACCAGCCAGGTTTTCATGATGGCGAAACGGTATCACACTTTCGACCTGACGTGCATAACTCAGAGCAGTGTGACGATCTCCGGGCGCAACGTGCCTTGCTTGTCGATCTCGAGCAGCCCCACCGTTACCGGCAGCTCAAACCGCCGCGGCCCGCACGAGCCCGGATTGAAATACAGCACGCCTTTCTTCGTGTGATAGTTGGGCACGTGCGTGTGGCCGGAGAGCACCGCTGCGAACTTTGCAGCCGCCGGGTCGAGGTGCAGCGTCTTCAGGTCGTGCAACATGTAAATGTATTGGCCGCCCTGAACCGAGCAGTTGGCGAGGAAGACTTCAGTCTCAGGAAGCTTCGCGCAGGGGCCTTCGCGGTCCATGTTGCCGCGGATCGCTGTAACTGGTGCGATCTCCTCCAAAGCGCTAAGTATGGAGTGTCTGCCCACGTCTCCGAGGTGCAGAATCCGGTCGACGCCTTTGAGCGCCGTAAGCACTTCAGGGCGGAGGAGACCGTGGGTGTCGCTGACGATGCCGAGTTTCATGAGTTCAGAATGACATGTTTGCCGACTCCCGCCCCAGCTTCGGCGAGAATACTAAAATGAAGGGATTGTCGCGAATCGACGAACGACACGCTCGAACAAACTGGCGGCACGCGGCGGCAGCCTACACTGAGCCGCGCGTGCTCCAGGTGCTTGCGCTCGGATTCGCCAGCGGCTTGCCGCTGCTGCTCACCTACTCAACGCTTTCGGCGTGGCTTTCGACGGCCGGCGTGCGGCGCGCGGCCATCGGCGCGTTCGTACTGGTTGGCACGCCCTACGCATTCAAGTTTCTGTGGGCGCCGCTGATCGATCGCGTACCTCCGCCACTGCCTTTGGGGCGACGGCGCGGTTGGGGAATCACCATCCAGATTCTTCTCATTGGTGCAATCCTCTGCCTGGGATTGAGCAATCCAAAGCACAACTTGCCTCTGATGGCCGCCCTGGCGGTGCTTGTAGCATTTCTATCGGCGAGCCAGGATATCGTGATCGATGCCTGGCGCGTGGAGAGCCTGACCAGCGATCAGCAGGCCCCCGGAGCAGCCATGATTCAGTCCGGCTATCGGATCGCCATGCTGGTTTCAGGGGCAGGCAGCTTGTTGATCGCAAATTACGCAGGCTGGTTCGCGGCTTATGCCACCATGGCGGCGCTGGTGGTTGTGGGCATGCTGGTGTTTTTGCTGGGTCCGGAACCGAAGGTCTCGGCGGAGATTTCATATGTTGCGGGATCGGGATGGCATGCGATTCGCCACGCGTTTTCGACCGCCGTGATCGGGCCCTTTCGCGATTTCATGCATCGCCCGCTTTGGCCGCTCATCCTTGTCTGCATCTTCGGATACAAGCTGGGCGAAGCCATGGCGGGAGTCATGTCAACGCCGCTCTATATTTCGCTGGGATTTTCGCTCCCTGAGATCGCCTACGCTTCAAAAGTGTTCGGCTTCTTCTCGATTGTGACCGGGGCTTTATTAGGCGGTGTTGTGACGGCCAGATGGGGAATCCGCCGCTCGCTGATTCTTTGTGGCATTTTGCAGTCGGTCGGGAACCTGTTCTTTGTTCTGCAGGCTGTCGGCGGGCATCGCATCGGCTACCTTGCTTTATGCGTGACTGCCGAAAACATCACGGGTGCAATGGCCGGCACCGCGTTGGTGACCTACCTTTCCAGTCTATGCTCGCCCGCTTTTACGGCCACTCAGTACGCGCTGCTCGCTGCGCTTGCTTCGCTTGGCCGCACCGTCGTGGCATCCTCAGGAGGAGTATTGTCAGAAAAGATGGGCTGGGTACGGTTCTTCCTGCTTACCAGCATCGTCGCATTGCCGGCCATCGTTCTGTTCATCTGGATCGGACCGCGCGACGATTCCGGGAATAAACAACGCAAAATCACAGAAGGCAGTTCAGACCCAACTCCGGCCTAGTATCTTGAGTCCAAAGTTCGCATCAAAAATAGCTTGTCATCCTGAGCGGAGATTGGCGCGTGTCTTGCGCCAATCGTAGTCGAAGGACCTGCAGTTGTTCTTAAACGAACTTCAGATTCACCACCCTGGAAACTCCAACCTAACGTCACAATCTCCGGCTTGAGTTGTTCTTGTTTGATCGTCAAAAACCCCTGGGTGATGGGAAAAACCATAGACAACCAGAGGAATACAGCGACATGCGCGTACGGTCCGGGTCTAAACTAGCCATGAGATCGGCGATGAGACTTACATTGCAAGCATGGGCCGTTTGTGTGGCGTTGACAGCGCCTGGCCTGATTGCGCCTGAATTGACGTTTGCGCAGGCGCAATACGACACGGGCGGCCAATACTCGGCCGGCGACAACCTGCAGGCCGAGGCCGAACAGTTCTTGGCTCTCGCCAACCATGCACGCCGCATTGCGGGAGTTGGGCAATTGCGGTGGGATCCGACGCTGGCCGCGGCAGCGCTCTACCACTGCCGCTGGATGGTGCAGCAGGGCCAGATTGCGCATCGCTATGAAGGCGAGCCCGATCTGAGCCAGCGAGCCGCCGATTCGGGCGCGCGCTTTGGCGTGATTGAAGAGAATGTGGCGGTTGGCTCAACACCCGCGTTCATTCACGATGCCTGGATGAAGTCGCCCGGACATCGCGCGAATCTGTTGAGCCCGGCTGTGGACAGCGTGGGCATTGCAGTGATTGCCAGCCGCGGCTTGTTGTACGCGGTAGCCGATTTTGCACGCAATGTACCGTCGTTGAGCGCGGAGCAGGTTGAGGCGCGGGTGGCGGATCTGGTGCGCGTGAGCGGCATCGCCATTGAGAACGACCCCACGGCGGCGCGCGCGGCATGCGCCACGCAGTCAGGCTTTCCGCGAAACGCAGCCGGCGTGGAACCGCAATACATCGAGCGCTGGCTGAGTGCGAGCCTGGACAAGTTGCCACAGATGCTTGTCGATCACCTCAGCTCTGGACGATACCGTAGCGCGGCCATCGGCAGTTGCCCGGCGCAGGGGAGACAGGGCGCGTTTACGGGGTATCGAGTCGCGGTGATGCTGTACTGAGCGAGCCAGCAAGTCGAAAAGTCAACGAGCCAGCAAGTCAGCTTCTGCACGCCGGGGTGGGGATCCGGGTCCCCACGCACTCGGGGACCGGGGATAGTGGCACGCTCAAAACTTATCTCTCGGCATTTGCAGGTAATTTGGCCCATTCGGCGCACAATCTGAATCGGTAGGCTAAGGCGAAGGATGGTAGTGGGTCAGTTTGAAGGGTACGGGCTTCAGCCCGTACATAATTCGAGCTAAATACCCGCGGGCTTCAGCCCCTGAGGGAAGATTCTTCAAACTGACCCACTACCGGAAGGATCGAAGCATGACACGAGGAATCATGGAAACGATGGGATACCAAGGTCTCAAACCCGCGGATACTCCGTGCCCCACGCCTTTGGGGACCAGGATGACCTCTCACCTTTCCCCGCGATCCCTCCCCTTGAGAGACCTTGCGAAACCGGCCGTTGTTTTTTCCCCGAAATCCGCGCAGAAACCGTATGGCTGCGGACGTACTTCAATTGAATCAACAAGTTACGTTTCACAAAGTTGCACAGAAACTATACAGAAACTGTGCAGATTCACACAGAAACTGTACGGATTCACACAGAAACTGCGCGAATCCACTCATTTACCCCGCTTGGCTGTGAAGCTCTGACCTCAGGCCTCAACCGAAGTCCTTATGCTCTTTCCACACTTCGGACCAGGGTTTGCGGGGAGGGCCGCAGACGAAGATGTAAGGTTCGTTCTCAAGCTCTTCGTTATGGATGCCCTCTAAGTTGCCGTTGCGTCCGGCAATGCGGCAGTTGGTAAAGATCTGATCGGCCTGATCGGGTCTGATGCCCAGAGCGATGATCGTCGTGATTTGCTGCGTTGGATAGCCGCGCAGCCACTCGGAGTTGGTGGTCCCGATGGGTTCAGGCAGCCCATAAGAGCGGCCCAGAATATCGATCGCGCCGTACTCGCCGTAGTTGCCCGTTGTGATGCCCAGATGCGCCTGCTGCTCCGGCGGCAACGAGTCGCGTATCCGCGCAACCGTCCGCACCAGTTCATCCCAGCCAATCTCCTCGCGCAGGTCGCCGTTGTGCGCGAGCGCAAAACTGCGCAGCGGCCCGCTCGGCGCGAGGGGAAGGGCGATGGCGCAAACGTACGCCGAAACAGCAGCGAAGGCGGCGTACCAAACGGTCTTGATTGTGACGCGGCCCCAGCGCGGCAGTCTGGCAAGCCAGCCGGCAGCCATCACCGCGCCCATCGCCGTCAGCGAAGGGTAAACGCCGGCCGTGTAGTAGCCGCGGCCTTTGCCAATCCAGAAGAGCGCGACGGGAATAACCGCCATGAAGGCCAGCATGCGGTAGCGACGGCTGCGCACAAAACCGATGAGTCCGGCAATCCAGAGCGGCGCGGCGGCAAAATTCGCGCAGATGCGGAACTGATCGCGCAAGAAGCCTTCGGCACGGCCCTCGCCCACGTCACGAACGTGAATGTGCTGCAAAAAATGATATGAGATGAAGTCGTGCCGCACCAGCCAGATGAAGTTGGGCAGAAAGATCGCGAGCGCAATCGCGACGCCGGCCCAAAACCAGCCGGTGACGAGGAATCGTCGCGCCGGAGTGAGCGCGACGCCGGCAAGAATGCCGGCGATGTAGAAGACAATGGCGTATTTGGTTTCGAGGCCCAGGCCGATCACCGCGCCAATGGCCATCCACCACCGTGGATCCTGCGATTTAAGCAGACGGATGACGAAGTAGCCGATGAGCACCCACCACAGGTAGTCGAAAGTGGTGTACTGGAACTCCGTGCCCTCAAAGAGCGCGAGCGGTGAGAAAGCAACGGCCAGCGCTGCCGTGGCTTGCGCGAAACGAGAGCCGCCCAGCTCACGCGCCATGAGGCCCGCGATAAAGATGACCCCGGCCTGCGCGATTACCGAAAACGACCGCAGCCCCACCATCGACAGGCCAAAGAGCGCCATGCCGATGCGCTCCACCAGCGCGGTGAATGGCGGATAGGCCACAAATCCCCAGTCCATGTGCCGCGCATCGCTGAGGAACTGGAGCTCGTCTCGATGAAAGCCGTAGCGCGAGTTGGTGAGCATATGCAGGAGCGCGACTGCGGCGGCGATGATGAAGAGAGTGAGGTCGTCGGCCCGGCGCGCGGGGTTTGGAGTGACGGCATTGTCGACGGTGCCGGATTTGAAAGCCAAGCAGACCTCCGCTTGTGGAGTGTTACGCAGGGACCCCGGCTGCGGTTCCTTTGCGGCGCTCCAGCGGATTGGGAACCCGCACTGCCGCCATTCCTGCGGCAATTGCGCCTTCAATTCCAATCGGGGCATCCTCGAATACCAGGCAGTTTTCGGGCGGCACGCCGAGGCGCTCCGCGCCGGCGAGAAAAACATCGGGTGCAGGCTTCGAGCGCGCGTAGTCCTCAGAGCCCACAATGATGGGAAACCAGTCGAGCAAGTGAACCACGGTCAGCGATTTGACGATCGATTCACGCGTGCTCCCCGAGACAACGGCAAAAGGAATGCGGCCGCGCTGCGCCTGAACGATTTCGAGTACTTCAGGCACCGGCTTAAGCTGGGGCAACTGCTCAAAGTAGAGATTCTCTTTGTGCTCGGCGAGAGCCGCGACAGGCATATCGAGGCCGTACATCTTGTTCAGATCGGCAATGATTTGAGCCGGCGGCTTGCCCCCCCACGCGTAAAACAGCTCTTCATCAAACTCGCAGTGCCACTCGCCGAGAGCCCGCTTCCAAGCGACGTAGTGCAGGGGCATGGAATCGACGATGGTACCATCGCAGTCGAAAAGGTAGGCGCGGAAGTCGCCAGTGGGAATAGTAAGTTTCATCAACGAAAACACTCCAGTGCTTTTGCGGAGCAAAGCAGTAAACGGTTCAGGGAGGCCGGCAGAGTTGAGAAGTTGCGGCTACCGGCCGCAAACACCTACCCAACCTCCCGCGAACAGGTTTTCTTTCGAGGCGGATTACCCGAAGATTTGCTTGACAAGCCTCATTCCGATTGTCACAGTAAAAGCTCCCCTCTTTGTTTTAACCCGCCGCGGTTGTGGCGGCGATACCTCGGCTTGTTTCGCTTAAACCGCAGCGTCCGATTGGTTTGCCTCGAGGTTGCTGTCGGAATCGACAAATCAATCACTTAGGCCCCCGAGACTGCGCCCTGATGCCTCTGGGCCCAGCGCACAATTCTCTCGTTTTCGAAGTGGACTTTAGCACTTTTTGATGCTCATTGTTTCACGACTCCTTCAGCCTTGGAGTACGCTATATTCGCGCTGTTCTCAGATCCTCAACCTCAGTTCTGGAGATCCCTGTCCATGACAACTTTACTCGCTCGTCTGCTCAACGCCGGTGCTTTTGCCGTCATCCTGGCGGCCGGCATACTGGCCCTCAGCGCCCCTTCGGCTTTCAGCCAACAGCAACTTTCGGGTCTGGTCGCTCCCATCAACGAGCGTGCCCTGGTCGCCCTGACAGGCAACGTTCGGCCGGACGTGGCTCATGCGCCGGACCTTGGCCCGGTTGAAGATGGAAAGCCGATGAGGCTGATGCTGCTGCTACAACCTACCCCGGCGCAGCAGGCTGACCTCGAGAATCTGATTGCGAACCAGCAGGAACCGGGGGCGCCGGAATACCACAAGTGGCTGACCCCAGCTGAATTCGGGGCCCGTTTTGGCGCTTCGCACGAAGATATCGCGAAGGCAACCTCATGGCTTCAGTCGCACGGCTTCCAGGTTCGCGGCGCGGCGAATAATGCGAGGATGATCGACTTCTCGGCCACCGCGGGCCAGGTGCGCGAGGCCTTCCATACCCAGTTGCATTATGTGAATGTTGAGGGCGGAAAATATCCTGCGCTGCTTCAGGATCCGCAGATTCCGGTCGCGCTCGCCCCGGTTGTGGCGGGCATCCACGGATTGAACCAGATTCCGCTCCGGCCCAGCCACACCGCACCTCGCCAGGCCTTCTGGGATAAGGAGACCCATAAATGGCACATCGCGAACCCGACAGCTGCGAAAAAGGCTTCGCCTGCTGTTGACTTGAGCAATGGTGATTTAGATGTGGCGCCGCAGGATCTCTACACCATCTATAACATCAACCCCGTGTTCGCAGCCAACAACCTTGCTGCCAATGTAACCGTTGCCGTGGTCGAAGAGAGCGATATGGAGTACGGCACCGTGGATCCGAGCACCGGCGCGGCTACCGGTGGCGATGTCGCCGCGTTCCGATCGCTGTTTGGCGTGCCGGGCACGCTGAACATGTTCGTTTTTAACGGCTACGGCGCCGACACTTGTTCCGACCCAGGCATCGACCCGAACGGGATCGGTGAAGATTTTGAGGCATCGCTCGACGCCGAGTGGGCCAATGCTACAGCTCCCTCCGCCAACCTGGTCTTCATGTCCTGCTCACCTGCTGACGGCGGCATCGGCTATTCGTTGTTCGCGTTGATCGATAACAATCTCTCCGACGTGATGAGCTTGAGCTATGTAAGCAGCGAACTGGGTTTCGATTCTTCGGATTACGGGGAACTGAACTTGCTGTATGAGGAGGCCGCCACGCAGGGCCAGACGATCGTGATCTCCGCGGGTGACGCCGGCTCCGATGTCGCAGACCAGGACACCGCAGGCACGGCCACGAATGGGATCAACGTGAGCGGCTTGAGTGCCTCCCCGCTAGTAACCTCGGCAGGCGGTACAGACTTCCAGGACTATTACGACGAATTATTTGGAGGGGCGCCGCAGAGCTTCTACTGGAGTTCAACAAACTCCCCTACTCTCGGCAGCGCCCTCGGCTACGTCCCTGAAACCGCATGGAACGATAGTTGCGCCAGCAGCATCACCGGAGTAGTCTTCGGGCTCTTCTTTTATGGCGAGCCCTTAACGGGCGCGGAGACGTGCGCCACCGGATACCCTTCCTTAATCATCGGAGACGTGGTGGGAGGTTCGGGCGGCATCAGCACAAATTATGCCGCGCCTTCCTGGCAAACCGGTCTTTCGGGCTACTCCAACCCCATGCGCTCGCAACCCGATATCGCTGGATTCGCCGCCAACGGATTGTGGGGCCACGCCCTGGTCGCTTGCGATTCGAACCCCAACTTTGAAGGCGGATCAGGTGACTGTCTCTCAAGCGTCATCGAAGCCGGAGGCACGTCGTTTGTCGCCCCATACACGGCGGGTATCTTTGGTTTGCTCGATTACGCCGCCGGGTCGCGGCAGGGTGTGCTCAATCCGGCTCTCTATGCGCTGGCCAAGACGCAATTTAACTCTTCGGCAACCAAAACGGCGTGTTACGCCAATGGCCAGTCGAACAACATTGGCATAACGACCAATTTGCCCGCTGTAACGTGCATCTTCAACGACGTCACCACCAGCAACAACGATGTTCCATGCGCGTCGGGATCTACAAGCTGCTTCGTCGACCACGGGGCAAGCTACGGCATGTTATCGCTGAACGGTTCCAAGTCGCTGAAGGTGGCGTATAACTCTGAGCCCGGCTTTGACCAGGTCACTGGCCTCGGCTCCCTCAACGTCGCCAACCTCATCACGGGTATGGGCGGGGTCTCGCTGACGGCGCAGACCCTTACCTTTACGCCCACGGCCGGCACTTATACCGCGCCGCAGCAGGTCACCATCTCTGACTCTTTGACGGGCGCAACCATCTACTACACCACGGATGGAACCGCGCCAAACACAAGCTCTACGATCTACACCAGCTCAAGCCCCCCCATCAGTGTCACCCAGGATATGACGATCAGAGCCCTAGGCGTTAAACGGGGCTACACGAACGCCATGGTCACCGGGGTCTACAAGCTCCAGGTCGCCACGCCCACCATCAGCCTCGCGTCGGGGACCTACCACGCAACGCAATCGATCAACCTTTCTGACACGGCTGGCAATTCGACGATCTGGTACACCACCGATGGGACCACGCCGGTACCGAATGAAGGCACGGCCGTTCAGTACAACGGCGCGGCGATCACGGTCAATCGAACCACAACCATAAAGGCCGTCGCGGCTGTGCTCGGCTGGACCAATAGCAAGGTGGCCACAGCAACCTACACGCTGAAGGTTCCCACACCCACGTTCAACCCGACCGCGGGTACGTATACGGCACCGCAGTCGGTCTATATCAACTCTTCGTCCGGCGGCGGGGGCTGCGGCGCCCCCTCCTGCGGCCTCGTTGTATTCAGACCAGCGGTAGCGTCTGTTGGTGTGGCGATCTACTACACCACCGATGGAACCACGCCAATACCGGGAACGTCCAACCAGTACACCGGCACGCCAATCGCGGTCAACAGCACCACAACCATAAAAGTCATCGCAACCATGACCGGCTGGGCTAACAGCTCCGTGGCCACGGCAAAGTACACTATTAAGTAAATCAACCATCGGCCCCCATCCTTTCCTCGCTTCTGGCGGAGGGGATGGGGGCTACCTCCGCGTTCTCGTTCCAGGATTGCAAGGCCTGAGCCATTGGCGCCCGCTTCCAAACTCGCTCTCGAGGGAAGAATTCAAGGGAAGAATCATGGTTAACATTCAAATCGAGTATCAGGGAGACCTTCACTGCAAGGCAACCCACGGCCCCTCCGGCGCCGAACTCTCGACCGACGCCCCCCAGGATAATCAGGGCCGAGGCGAAAGCTTCTCCCCTACAGATCTGGTCGCAACGGCGCTGGGCACTTGCATGCTCACGATCATGGGCATGGCGGCCCGCACGCTCGACATCGATATTTCAGGCGCTACGGCGGCCGTGGGAAAGGAAATGACGGCGACCCCGCCGAGAAGGATCGAGCGGCTGACGGTCAGAATCCACGTACCCCGTTCGCTCAGCGCGGCAGACAAGGAAAAGCTCGAACGAGCCGCCCACACCTGTCCTGTGCACAAAAGCCTGCACCCGGATGTCGAGATTCCAATCGAATTCACGTTCGGATGAGTCAAAAAGGGGGACCTGCGGCAGCGGGCTAACCCGCGTGAGATGCTTTTGACGCGATTCTCCCGCTCTGCTAACTTAATAAAGGACAAATCAACGCCACTCACTCCTCAGTAGCTCAATGGCAGAGCATTCGGCTGTTAACCGAAGGGTTGTAGGTTCGAGTCCTACCTGAGGAGCCAGCATTTTTTATAAGCTATTTATTTTCAATCGCTTACAAAATAGAAAATGATTGAAGGCCTCCAGAAAGGCCAACATTCATCAGCGGCTCATTTTCCCCCAAACAGGCTGTCAAGACTTTAGTTGACCTTGAGCATGGCGTTTTCCCGATCAAAACGGTGATTGCTCGTCAACTCACTGCAGCACCAGCATTCCGAAAATTCTTAAGCCATCATCAAGTTGGTTCGAACAAGACTCAGGCCCGAGCGTTGAGACTCGGGAACGTACAAGTTTGCGCATTCGTCTGGCAATAGGTTCAAGAGCCGAGCCAAATCGTTCACGTCATATCGAAGATCCTTGACGTGAGCATTGACGAGTTCGCCCAGAAGCGTCGGACGTTCAATCGGAAAATCCAGTTCCGCCGGCTCCCGGACGTTGTAGTGCAGCCTTCCGAAGTTTATTCGCATGTAGCGATATTGGTTTGCATTGATCGTCCCAAGCTGTTTTGCTCTTTCGAGGAGGGCGCCCATCGAAACTTTCCAAATTCCCTTGAGCAGCGCCAGGTGTGACAAGCGCACATTTCGCAACTGATGTCTGATTTCTGATGCGGGCATCAAGAATTCAGAAGCGAACCGATTGGCCTCCTCTTCCATTTTTTCGGAGGGGTACTGATGCATCACCAAATGCCCGAGTTCATGTGCCAGGGTCCAGCGGTAGCGGTCCCCTCCAATAGTCTCGTCAGTGTTGATGAGGATTGTCGGCTGATGTCCGGGCACCCATTCACTTACAGCATCCGTCCGCTTACTTCCGAACTTATGTTGAACGATGAGGACGCCCACATCTTCGATTGCTGCGGTCAGATTTTTCACCGGCCCCAAGGGAAGTTGCAAGAGTGAGCGCAGTTGACGCGCGACGTTTTCTGGGCTGCTAAACTCGTCAAGCGTCATCCGCATCAGTTCAAGAGGCGGCGCGACCGATGCGGCCAACATCAGCCGATTGATCCTCATCCGCGAAAGATTCAAAACCGCGTGAATGCGGCGAAGCGTCTTAGCGGGCATGTCCGCCCGCTTGCGATGAAAGAAAACAGTCGCATTGAATCCAAAGATGCGATCCTCTTGGAAAAAGAAACCGGTCGGATACTTCAAGGCATTCGCCATCGCCGCTATCTGCTCGTCATTAGGCGTGGATATGCCCGCCTCAAATCGTGAGATGAGAGTCTGAGGGATCTTTGCGAACTTAGAGAGCTCTGATTGCAGCACCTCGCGCGACTCGCGCGCCAGCGTGAGTAGCTCTGGATTGAAATTCGGCATTTTGTCACTCGTTTTCCAGCAGTTCCCTTTGTTTCGGGCCGCGCTTGATTCTGATACGAGTTCTTGTCGTGAGAGCCTCCGTGGTTTGGGATGGCATCTCGATGACGCGCGATCGTGCAATGACTTTTTCAAGTTCGATGTAGTAGCGGAGTCGTCCGCTGGAATAGAACCGCTGCACTACTACGCGCTTCAAAGTCTGGATAGCTTCATCAACCTCAAACCCAAGAACCAAAATGGGGCGCATCGGCGCGTACGGGAAACACCCTTGCATCATTTCCAGCGCCGTTTCAGTTGGATAATTGGATGGGAAGCCATCAGACCCAAGCTGCTTGTACCAAAGAACACAGCCGTTAAAGAGGTGGTATGTTGTCCCGTTTTTGTCGAAGAAATCGGAATTTCGGGTTCCCTCAAATCGACGGCGCGCCTCATCTATCACGTAACCGTTGAGCACGTTCGCGATGATTCGCGGATTCCAAGGCAGCCGATAGATTGGAGGGATTGCATTATAGGCGGCGAGTGCGGCCTCTGGAATCTCCCAAAGGAGATGGCTGACACCCCGAAGTTTTGAAACCGCCCAGTCTTGAGATCCGATTTCTGTCATAGACTATCCCCTTATGACTAAGAGGATTATGGCACAACTTGCGCATTTTGTGCATAGATTATTCAATTTTTATTTTATGGGTGCTTATGGTGGTTGATATGGCCCAAGAATGCAGTGGCAATATGGGTGTATATGGGTGTATATATGTTTGAAGTCCAAGAATGATCGAGGCATCCAACATCCAGATTTCGTCTGCGGTCCTCTCCTTGATCGCCGAGATCGACGAGTTCAAGGGAGCATGGCGCGCACTCGGAACACTTGCGCCGGAACGACTCAGCGCCCTGCGCCGGGTTGCGACCATTGAGAGCATCGGCTCATCGACGCGCATCGAGGGTAGCCAGCTATCTGACCGCGAAGTTGAACGTCTGCTGGCCAATTTGGAGATCCAATCATTCGCCAGCCGCGACGAGCAGGAGGTTGCCGGCTACGCCGCCGTCATGGAGACGCTCTTCCATGCGTGGCAGGATATTCCAGTCACCGAAAACCACATCAAGCAGCTTCACCGCGACCTGCTTCAGTTCAGCCTGAAAGATGACCGTCACCGCGGAGAGTACAAGAAACTCCCCAATAACGTGGCAGCATTCGATGACGACGGGAAGCAGATCGCGATTGTTTTTGAAACGGCGTCTCCCTTCGATACTCCACAGCGCATGGCTGAACTGGTTGAATGGTTGCATACGGAACAGGAGCTGAAGCGCCTTCACCCCCTTCTCGTCATCGCCATCTTCACCGTTGTATTCCTCGCCATCCATCCCTTCCAGGACGGGAATGGCCGACTGAGTCGCGTACTCACAACACTGTTGCTGCTCAAAGCGGGCTACGCCTACGTACCATTCAGCTCACTTGAAAGCGTAATCGAGAACAGCAAAGAAGGCTACTACCTGGCGTTGCGCCAGACGCAGTCCACCATTCAGACTGACGAGCCAAACTGGCAGCCGTGGTTGCTCTTCTTCTTGCGAGCGCTGCAACAGCAAAAGCGCCGCCTTTCGGTCAAAATCGAGCGCGAGCGACTGGTTCTGACCGCACTTCCCGAACTGGCCGTCAGCATCCTCGAATACGCTCGCGAGCACGGTCGCGTGACAATGGCGGATATGATCCGGTCAACAGGCGCCAGCCGGAACACCCTCAAAGAGCACTTCCGCAGACTTATCGAAATCCAGCAACTTGCTCGCTACGGCAATAGAAAGGGGTCCTGGTATGCGCTCAAGTAACGGAGAGCCCTTTCGAACGATCTCATTCTCGAATGGTTGTGCCAATGAACTGAGCCTTTATCATGAGAGGCGACGTGGATTCTCTGATTATGAAGGTCTTATGCATTCACCCCCTCCGTCCACAAGACGGAAAGCAGGGGGCAATCCGTTGTTTTTTTGAAAGCTGCAAGGCATATGGAACTGACGCCCTATCATGCCCGGTATTTTGCCCACGAGCTGACCAAACGGTCTAGCTCGGCGTCGGTTGACAGTCTCACGTCGGCCCTGGCTGACGCCCAGGTTGATCTCAATCCCCACCAAGTCGAAGCCGCGCTCTTTGCCTTTCGGTCCCCTCTCTCCCGAGGCGCAATCCTCGCCGATGAAGTTGGCCTTGGCAAGACTATCGAGGCAGGAATTTTGCTCTCACAGCGTTGGGCTGAACGCCGCCGCCACCTCTTAGTAATCTGCCCGGCTAACCTCCGCAAGCAATGGGGTCAGGAGCTCTCCGACAAATTCTTTTTGCCGTACGCCATCATCGAGACAAAGACCTTCAATGAAGAACTAAAGCGAGGAAATCTTAATCCATTCGATCAACCCAAGATCATTCTCTGCTCCTTCCAGTTCGCCAGAACGAAGGAAGCCTATCTCCGGCAGACCCCATGGGAACTGGTCGTCATTGACGAGGCGCACCGGCTTCGCAACGTCTACAAAGCAAGCAACAAGATTGCCAACGCAATTAAGGCCGCCGTTGCTGATCGGCAGAAGCTTCTTCTGACTGCAACGCCGCTCCAGAACTCACTGTTGGAGCTGTATGGTCTCGTCAGCATCATCGACGAGTACACATTCGGCAACATAGACAGCTTCAAAGCCCTATACTTGCGAGTTAAAATGCCTGAGCCCTCGACAGAAGCTGAACGGCAGGCAAAACTCGATGGAGCCTATGGGCGATATAAGAGTGAACCAAGCCCCAAAAATCTTCGGGACTTGAGAAAGATCGCAAAACCTTCCGACGAGGCCGTCACGCCGCCCTTCGCGGAGCTCAAAAAACGACTTCGACCAATCTGCCAGCGAACCCTGCGCAAGCAGGTCCTTCCCTACGTCAACTACACCAACCGCCACGCCTTGGTGCAGGAATTCATCCCGAATGATGATGAACAGCGGCTGTATGCTCTCGTTTCCGAGTACCTCCAGTCCCCGCGCCTGTATGCGCTACCGTCCAGTCAGCGTCAACTGATGACGCTCATTCTTCGCAAACTCCTGGCTTCCTCCACCTACGCAATTTCGGGCACATTGCTGGGCCTCGCCAACAAGCTTCGTGCCGTTGAGAGGGAGCAGGAAACCCTCGATACGCCGTCGCCCATCCTGGCGGAAGACTTCGAAGCACTTCCTGAAATCGAAGATGAGTGGCTGGAGGATGAGCCAGATGAGGCGGCCGCAGCCCCAACAACCACTCGACAACTCAATCCGGAAGAACGTGCGGAACTCCGCGAGGAGACGCAAAAACTTCTCCAGTTTCACGAGTTGGCCAAAAGTATTCACCAGAATTCTAAGGGAGAGGTACTTCTTACCGCCCTTCGCAAGGGATTTGAAGCAGCGTCGAAAGCACGAGGCAACCAAGAAAATGGTGTACTTCAGCAAAAGGCCATCATCTTTACGGAGTCGCGACGGACTCAAGAGTACCTCTTTCGCCTTCTCGAATCCTCCCAATTTGCCAGCAAGGTTGTCCTATTCAATGGAACCAATACCGACCCGAAGAGTGGGGAGATTTACAAGAACTGGCAACAGCACCATAAAGGTACAGACCGAATCACCGGTTCTCCTACGGCTGACAAGAGAGCTGCCCTGGTTGACTACTTTCGGGATGAAGCCAGCATCATGATTGCCACCGAGGCAGCCGCCGAGGGTATCAACCTCCAGTTTTGCAACCTTGTTGTCAACTACGATATGCCCTGGAACCCGCAGCGCATAGAACAACGCATTGGTCGCTGTCACCGCTACGGCCAGAAATACGACGTGGTGGTAGTCAACTTCCTAAATCGCTCCAATGCTGCCGATGTCCGGATATACCAGATTCTCGACGAGAAATTTCGACTCTTTGACGGTGTCTTTGGAGCATCCGATGAGGTTCTAGGAACTATCCAGTCAGGCGTGGACTTTGAAAAGCGCATCGTCAGCATTTACCAGCAATGCCGCACCCCAGAGCAGATATCCTTCGAGTTCGACAAACTCCAGCAGGACTTGGAGTCCGACATCACCGAAGCGCGAGCTCTAGCCCAGGAGCAACTGCTCAACAACTTCGATCAAGAGGTCATCGAAAAAGTACGCATCGACGCGCAAAACTCGCTCAACCGCTTTGAAGACCTTCTGTGGCGGGCGACCCGTTTTTACCTCGAACCGTATGCTCACTTTGAATCCACGGGGTATAGCTTTGTTTTGGAGAGGAACCCATTCCCAGGTGAGGCAATTCATCCCGGTCCCTACCGAATGGCAAAGCGTGTCGAGAACAGCAACACTTACCGCGCCGGACATCCGCTGGCCCAGCGCATCCTAGAACGCTGCAGATCCCTCGATACGCCGGTTGCCGAGCTTTGCTTTAATCTCGGCCAGGACGGCAAGACGGGGGGCAAGCGCATTGCCATCCTAGAGCCGCACAAGGGCCACTCCGGATGGCTCCAGTGCTCGCAACTCACAATTGAAAGCCTTGAGGCGGAAGACCATATTGTCCTTACCGCCGTCCGGGATGATGGCGTCGCATTGGACGCTGCCACCTGCAAGCGCCTTTTCGACCTCCCGGCTGGAGCTGGTCAGCCCATACTCCTGAGCCCGGCGTCCGGGTTGGAGGATCAAGTTCAGCAGCGCGCACGGGACACGTTAGCGGAGGTCACCGAGCGCAACGCCAAGCTCCTAGATCAGGAGATTGTAAAGTTCGACGCTTGGAGTGAAGATCTTAAGTTTGGTCTTGAGCAGGAGATCAAGGACCTCGACAAGGAGATCCGAGAGATCAAGCGGGCGGCCTCTGCCGCAGCTTCGCTGGCCGACAAGCTCACTCAGCAGCGCGTCCTCAAAGACCTGCAATCCAAACGAAACCAGCGGCGGCGAGACCTCTTTGTCGCCCAAGATGAAGTTGAGGCCCGTCGTGATGGCCTCATCGCTGGAATTGAGGCCCGCATGGGCCAGAGCCATAAGGTTACGCCCGTCTTTACAGTCCGGTGGAGGCTGAAATGAAAAGGGACTCAATCCGCAACAACGTTAGTGGAGAGTAGAGATCAATGATCGAGCCAACAATAATATGCCCAAAGTGCAAGACCGAGATTCGTCTCACTGAATCTCTCGCTGCGCCGCTAATTGAAGCGACCCGTCAGCAATATGAAGAGAAGCTCACCGAGAAGGACGCTGAAGTAGCTCAACGGGAACTGGAGGTGCGCAACAAGGAGAAGCAAGTTAGCGAAGCGAAGCGTGCGCTCGAACAGGAAGTTGCAGACCAGGTGGCAGAGCAACTCAAGACAGAACGTACCCGGCTCGCCGCTGAAGAGTCGAAGAAGGCCAAGCTCGCGAGTGCCGCAGAGATTGAAGCAAAAGACCGCGAGCTGGCCAGCCTCCAGGAGGTTCTCTCTTCCAGAGAAGAGAAATTGGCAGAGGCTCAGAACGCCCAAGCGGAGCTGATCAAAAAGCAGCGCGAACTTGATGACGCCAAGCGTGAACTGGAACTAACCGTCGCAAAGCGTGTGCAGGATGAGCTTACCGAGGTTCGTACTCAGGCCAAGCGAGAAGCCGAGGAAGGACTCAAGCTGAAGGTCGCGGAGAAGGATCAGACCATCGCTTCCATGCAACAAAAGATTGAGGAACTCAAGCAGAAGGCAGAACAGGGTTCGCAGCAGTTGCAAGGAGAGGTTCTGGAGCTTGAACTAGAGAATTTGCTTCGTGCAAAGTTCCCCTTCGACACGATTGAGCCAGTTCCCAAAGGCGAATTCGGAGGCGACACGCTCCAGCGGGTAGTGAGTCCAAGCGGTCTGATGAGTGGCACCATACTCTGGGAGTCCAAGCGTACAAAGAACTGGAGCAACGCTTGGCTCGTCAAACTGCGGGAAGATCAGAGAACCGCAAAGGCTGAAATCTCCGTGCTGGTCTCCCAGGCTCTGCCTGAGGGCGTCGAGACCTTCGACGTGATCGACGGAGTTTGGGTAACACATCCGCGCTCGATCCTGCCCGTCGCGACTATTCTGCGCCACACTTTGCTTCAGGTGAGCACAGCCAGGCTCGTCAATGAAGGCCAGCAGACAAAGGCGGAGATGGTCTACCAATACCTGACCGGTCCACGCTTCCGTCAACGTGTTGAAGCGATCGTCGAAGCATTCACCTGCATGCAGGAAGACCTCGACAAGGAGCGCAAAGCCATCATGAAACAGTGGGCAAAGCGTGATGAACAAATCGAGCGCGTAATGGGGGCAACTGTCGGGATGTACGGCGATTTGCAAGGCATTGCAGGCAAATCCATGCAGGAAATCGAGGGCCTAAACCTTAATGCCTTGGGTTCCGGGGAGTGAATCTCCCCGATTGTATGCGGTGAGATCGCCGTGAAGAAGGCGACCACTCGTTACCGGGAAAGGAATGCAGATGCTGGAACGAATTGAAGAGATTCAAGGCATTGGACTGCTACACCAAGCCAATGGCAAACCATACAAATGCCAGAAGGCCACTTTAGTCTACGCAGACAATGGCCGCGGAAAATCTACGGTCGCGACCGTACTGAGATCAGTTGCCGCGGGCAACGCCGTCCTCATTACAGGCTGTAAGACGATCGATGGAACTCTGCAACCAAAGGTCGTCCTGCAGTTTTCGAACGGTCATAAGGTGTCATTCGACAAAGGCTCTTGGTCCGAAACACGACCCGAACTCCTTGTTTTCGATGCTGATTTCATTGGACGCAACGTTCATTCGGGCGGGGCCGTTGACACAAACCATCGGAAGAACTTGCTCGATTTTGCTCTCGGTGAATCCGCTGTAGCCGCACGTCAAACCGTCGACAAAGCAACGGCCGACTCAAAGGACGCCTCGGAAACGGTCAACAAGATACTGGGTGAGTTGTCAGGACACCATCAAGGAATGCTGGTCACCGACTTTGAGAAACTTCCACAAGTCGCCGACATCGATGCGAAGTTGGCCGACCTCCAAAAGAGAGTGGTTGCTGCGGGTAATATCGCGGCGATTCAAGCGAGACCAATTCCAGCACTGATTCCTGAACCTTCGCTCGATATCGACGGCATCTTCGATGTGTTGGCCCTTTCTTTGAACGATATTCACGCGGAGGCAGAGGCAACCGTCAAACAGCACATTCTCAAATTAGGACAGCCAAGTGCAGAGAGTTGGCTGAGCCAAGGCCGCCAATACAGCGACGGGGTTTCGTGCCCATTCTGTAACCAAGACATCACCAGCAATGATCTGGTCAGTGCTTATCAGACGCACTTTAATGCTGCATACAGCAATGTGAAGAACAAGGTCTCCACGCTCCAGCAATCGTTTCTAAACAGCACATCAGACAATGTGATTGGGGACTTCGCAAAGAGCGTAGGCGTGGCAGTCGCTCGGGCCAAGGCTTGGACAGAACAGGTGCCAACGCAAGAGATACTCTTCGACGCAACAACGGCTGCGAGTAGCCTGAAGGCGCTTCGCGACTTCGTTGCGGGCCTCCTAAGTAAGAAGCAGGCGGCACCGGCCGAAGCCCAAGGAAGCACGCAAGACAGAGCCACGGCATTTCAGCTATGGTCAACGTTTCTCGCCCCAATGCAAGCGACAAATGCCCTTATCACGGGAGCCGAAACGCTCATTAGCAAGTACAGGGCTCAGTTGAGCAGCGACAGCGTCCCGCAGTTGCAACAGCAGATTCGGATACTTGAGGCGACAAAGCGTCGCTTTGATGCGACAGTAGTTGCGCTTTTTTCACAACTTGAGGCTGCCCGGAAGAGTGCAAAAGCAGCCGAGGCAACGAAGAAGTCGGCAAGAGAGCAATTAGAAAAGCTGATGCTTGCGACATTGAGCAAGTATCAAAAGGCGATTAATACCCTACTGAAAAAGTTCGGCGCCTCTTTCACAATCACGGACATGAACGCCAACTTCCGCGGCACAGCCCCCCGGAGCGAATATGCACTGTTGCTGCGAGGTAAACAGATTGCATTAGAGGGAGGTCCACCGTCATTTGCGACAGCCCTGAGTGATGGCGATAAGCGGACCCTTGCCTTTGCTTTCTTTGTCGCGAGCACACTCGACGACCCCAAACTTGCCAAGCGACTTGTGGTCATAGACGATCCAATGTGCAGCCTGGATAAAACGCGCCGTAATCACACGATTGCCGTGCTCAAACAGATTCACGCCAAGTCTGAACAGACCATTGTGTTCGCACATGACGTTTACTTCCTGCGCGATTTGCGAGATGCCCTTCTCAAAGAGGACAAAGCCTCTCCAATCAACGTATTCCAGCTTTCCACAACTCAGCACGACTACACAGACTTTAAGCCTGTGGACATTGATGAAGAGTGCGAGTCCTCTTACGCAAAACATCATCGGTTGCTCCACGAATACTCATGTGGGACAGGAAGCGACCACCAAGCTGTCGCGAAAGGGGTCAGGCCGCTCCTTGAGGGATACCTGCACAGAAGGTTCCCTGGCCTTCTACCGCAAAACTTACTGTTTGGGCAGGTAGTAGTTCTGATTCGGGATTCCTCTACCACCAGTCCCCTGCATCACGCGAAGAACCTAGTGGATGAGCTCAATGAGATCAATGAATACGCAGGACAGTTTCATCACGACACGAATCCAGATGCGGACAACGTTCAGATTACGCCGTCCGAATTGAAGACATACGTCGACCGAGCTCTGGAAGTGATCTATAGAGGATCAGTCTAACTCAGTGAATCATGGCCGAGCGACGCAACATTGAAGGACGGAAAGCTCACAAATGACAAACGTGCAAAAACTGGAATTGACTTGGATTGGCAAGGATAAACAGCAAAGGCTAGAGCCGCGCATCTTGCTTGAAGACCCTGATATGAGCTACCACGCGAACAAGCGGGTAAGCGACAAGGACATCTTCGACAATCGACTCATCTACGGCGACAACCTGCTGGCGCTCAAAGCGCTGGAACAGGAGTTCTCACGGAAGATAAAGTGCACCTACATCGACCCTCCGTTCAACACTGGGGAGATGTTTGAGCACTACGATGACGGTATTGAGCACTCGCTCTGGCTCACTCAGATGCGTGAGCGTGTGGTCATTTTGCACCGTCTGTTGGCAGATGACGGTACTTTGTTCGTCCATATCGATGATAACGAGTTGGCCTATCTGACGGTGTTACTTGATGAAGTGTTCACTCGCAAGAATCGCCTTTATACAGTTACATTCAAGCAAGGATCAGCTACAGGCCATAAGTCCATCAACCCAGGCTGCGTCAATACAACGAATTACATTCTCATCTACGCGAAAAACAAGGCATCATGGCGACCGAACAAGCTTTTCACTAGCAGAGATCGTGATAAACGATATGGCCAATTTATCAGGAACATTGATGAAGATTACAGCCAATGGAAATTCACTACTCTCTCATCCTCTTTCTTGAGTTCGGTTGGGATGACTGCCAAGCAAGCGAAAGAAGAACTTGAGGACTACGAGAAGAGGATCGACGAGTTCGTCTTGGAGAATTCACGCTCCGTGGTACAGCTAGCCCGCCCTGATTACAAAAATGTCAGCGAAGAAGCCCGTGGAGTGATTGACGCGTCGAAAGCCAATCCGCGGAAGATCTACCGCCTCATCCGACCTCCTCATTCAGACATGTATTTCATCGGAGGACAGAGAATTCTCTTTTATGCTGACAAAGTCAAGATCGTTGATGGAGTTGCTGTTGCCGGTGAGCCCTTGACAACTCTGTGGGATGACATACTTTCAAACAACCTGCATAAAGAGGGGTCAGTTGAATTTCCCAAGGGCAAGAAACCAGAAGCGTTGCTAAAGAGAGTGATTGACTTGTCGACCAATCGAGGCGATTGGGTTTTAGATTCGTTTGCAGGTTCAGGGACGACTGGTGCAACTGCTCAGAAAATGGGGCGACACTGGATTATGGTTGAACTCGGAGACCATGCACATACACACATCATTCCGCGCCTCAAGAAGGTTATCGACGGCGACGATCCGGGCGGTGTGACGGAAGCAACCGGCTGGAAGGGCGGCGGTGGCTTCCGCTACTATCGGCTTGCGCCCTCGCTGCTCGAAAAGGACAAATTCGGCAACCCCGTAATCAGCAAGCAATACAACGCAGCCATGCTGGCGGAGGCGATGTGCAAGCTGATGGGTTTTCGCTATGAACCGGGCGACGTCTATTGGCAACAGGGTCGTTCTACCGAGAGCGATTTCCTCTACACCACCACCCAGACATTGAGTCGCCAGCAGATTGAAGCCTTGAGTGAAGAAGTTGGTCCAAAGCGGACTCTCCTTATTTGCTGCTCTGCCTTTCGCGCCAAGGCTGCTGATTTCTCTAACCTCACTCTACGCAAGATTCCCATGGCTGTTCTTTCCCGCTGTGAGTGGGGTAAGGACGACTACTCTCTCAACGTAGCCAGTCTTCCCAAAGCACCTGAGCCCGACGCGGCTATGTTTTCCGATGCAGCTTTGGCTGATCGTCCGCCTACAAACCCAACGGAAGCCCGCAAGCGACGCACTGCCGCCAGGGTAGATGCAGCACCGGGGCTCTTTGACGTGGTTGCTTCCGAAGGCAGGGAGAAAGAATGATTACCCAAAATGTGTCTCCGCAGGTTCTTGGAATATCCAGCCGCCTCAGTCTCCGGCCTCCGCAACGTATCTCGCTAGAAATCCTCGACCAGGTGTGCGACATCCTGCCCCTCACCAAGGACCAAGACCCTTCGACTGCGCTTGAAGCGATCCATGCTGCGTTTCCAAGTGTGACCAATTTTGAGCGAGCCTTCCCATCGCTTTGTTTCGCTTTGGCAACTGGCGTAGGAAAGACGCGGTTGATGGGAGCATTCTGCACCTATCTCTATCAGGCTCGTGGCGTTCGTAATTTCTTCGTTCTTGCGCCAAACTTAACCATTTACAACAAGCTCATTCAGGACTTCAGTCCAGGGTCACCGAAATATGTCTTTCAGGGAGTTGCGGACTTTGTCACTGAGCCACCCCGTATTGAGACGGGTGACACCTACCGACAGCGGGGCGGCTTATTCCGAGATGAGGGCGTTGAGATCAACATTTTCAACATCTCCAAGATCAATGCCGACACGCGGGGCGCGGCCGGCTCGACGCCCAATTTCAAAAAGATGAACGAATACCTCGGCCAACCCTACTTCGAATATCTTCGAGCGAAGAAGGATCTGGTCATTCTCATGGACGAGAGTCACCGCTATCGAGGCGACGCTGGCATCCGCGCAATCGAGGAGCTGCAGCCGGTATTGGGTCTGGAGTTGACTGCCACCCCGCAAACGCAACAGGGTGCGCGCGCCATTCCATTTCAGAATGTGATCTACAGCTATCCGCTCTCTGCCGCCCTTGCGGATGGTTTTGTAAAGAAGCCAGCCGTTGCGACACGCGAGAATTTCCGCAAGGAGAACTATTCGCCAGACGAACTGGAAGATGTGAAGCTCGCCGACGGAATCGCGCTTCACGAAAACACCCGCGTCGAATTGGAAGCATATGCGTTGGAGAGAAGGGTACGACGCGTAAAACCCTTCATGCTCGTCGTTGCACGCGATACCGGACACGCCAACCGGCTGGTAGACAAGATGGAAGCAGACACATTTGCATCTGGCCAATACAAAGGGCGCGTAATCACAATCCACTCCAACCTGCGTGGTGAGGAGCGCGAAGAGAACGTTCTCAAATTGTTAGACGTGGAGAATGCCGATAACCCCGTTGAAATTGTGATTCACGTTGACCAACTCAAGGAAGGTTGGGATGTGACCAACCTCTACACGATTGTTCCATTGAGGGCCGCCGACTCGCGGACCCTCGTTGAACAATCCATTGGCCGCGGTCTTCGCTTGCCTTATGGACAGCGCACGGGAAATGCCGCTGTGGATCGGCTGACCATCGTCGCACATGATCGCTTCCAGGAGATCGTTGATCTGGCAAATTCGCCCGACTCTCCGCTGAAGGGCGGGTTGGAGATTGTATCCATACCAACATCCACCACAAAACTGGTACCCATAAGTCCGCGCTATTTGGAGGAATTGGGCTTAGCCACGCCCCAGGCTTCCTTGCCGTTGGCCGACTTAGACTCGGCGGCTGTAGCCGCCAGCCAGCAGGCCATATTCTCCACTGAGCCTGAACGTCAAGCCGCACAAACAACGCTCGACATTATCAGAGACTTTGAAAAAACGACAAAACTAGGCGACCTTCACAAGCCGGAAATTCAGGCTCGGATCGTCGAACAAGTCAAGCAGCGTCTCCTGCCGGCACAGGGTCAACTTCCGGGGACCGAGGCTCTGACGGCGGAAGAGACCAAGAGCGTCGTAGCTCGACTTACTGAGTCGCTCCAGCAGCGGATCATCTCCATTCCAAAGATCACCGTCACTCCGCGAGATGGAGCTGCGTCTGGATTTCAGGATTTTGACCTGGATTGCTCCGGTATTCGACAATCCTACGCCGCTCAGGACATCCTAACAATCGATCTGACGGACAACTCGGCTCATCGTCTGGGTGCTTCTAAGATGCGCTCACTCGAATTGCAGCTTGAGAATTATTTGGTCCGCAATCTGATGGATTACGACGAGATCGACTACATGGCCAACTCTGAGTTGCTATACAAACTGGCAGGCCAGCTAGTACAACATCTAAGGTCATATCTTTCAGATGAAGATCAAGTGCTCAGTGTGTTGTACGCGAACCAGAAGCCATTTGCCGCCATCATTCGCGGACAAATGCAACAGCATTTTGTTCAACCCGAAACTGGCTTCGACGTTCAAGTAACGCGCAATTTCCAAATGTTGTCTGAGTCGTTTGCATCGGCAGATCAAGGGCAACCGGTAGTGGATTTTCACAACACTGTTGCTGATCTACAAACAATTCGTTCGACTGTCTTTGGAGGATTTGCACACTGCTGCTACTCACGCCAGCGATTCGCGAATGATACTGAACGCAGGTTCGCGATAATTCTTGATCGCGATGCCCTTCGCTGGCTTAGGCCTAATCTCCATGACCTCCACATTTACTACAATCACGAAGAGAAGTACAATCCGGACTTCGTTGTTGAGACCGATACGGCAAAGTACATCTGCGAGACCAAACGCGCGGACGAAATGAAGGACGAAACGGTTCTGCTAAAAGCAAAAGCCGCTATCGCCTGGTGCCATCACGCTTCGTTAGCTGACACGAAACCATGGCATTATGTGCTCATTCCTCACGATGCCGTCGTACATTCAGCAACGCTGGTCGGGTTGGCAGCCACGTATGAGCGCCATGAATGATCTATCAACCGGACACTTCGATATTGGGATTCTAGTTTTGAGAATCTAGCCCGTTGCAAACAGTTTTGTGCGCCGCAACTTGCGGAATCTGTAGCAGAAGACCATGAAACGTCAGAACTGAAGATTCTGTCACGCGAATTGAAAGCTGCGTTCGCGGCCTCTTGCGTTGTGTCCCTGTCATGACGCCGGGGTGATGGCACCGTAGCCGCCGTCGCTTGCCGTCAATGACGCTGTTTTGGCTCCCCCGTTCCAGAGTCACGGTCCCCCCAAAAAGCTATGACTGCCGCGCTTGTGTCGGCGGCTTTGTGCCTGCTTTCGCCCCCGCCGCGGGGGACACTTCAACGAAAGAGGCACAATATGACGAACGCAGCTACACTTTCTGAATCGCAACTCCGGCAATTCACCGGCTCTGAAAACTGGTATCGCCACGGCATCAATCGCTCGGTGCTCTACACAGATGGCGCTCAATTCCTCGCCGAGCAGGGCAGAGCCTACTGGTTACTCGACATCATCGCAATCGCCCAGCAGCATGAAACTCGCGTCTCCGGCGAAGAATTCCAGGTATGGAAGTTGAAGGTTCACTCCGACCGCAGCGCGACCGTATCTTGCGATGACGGGAATGGGAACCCGGTCTACACGCAGGAGATTCCGTTCACGGATTTTCCGCTGGGCGAAGTGAAGCTCTATTTCGCCAACAACGTCATCCACCTGCCCAGCGAATACTAGCTGGGCCTGCCCGCGCCGGCGTACAAACGGCGCGGGCTTTTCTTGCTCGGCCTCTTTGCCGCTTGCAGGAGGTTCGGCGCCGGCAGTACCGCTGTGATGATACATAGGGCGATGTACATTTGGTCACCAACCACTGAAGAATACGAAAGGTGCTCTGCGGTGGTTTATGATTTTGGCGGTGGAGAAACTCACATGACAAGCCTATTGCAAGGCCAGAACCTCTCTGCCTATCCATTGAGGCAAGCACTGTTCGATGTATACGGCTCGCCGGATCGACGTGTTAAGAACATCGAGAAAATCACTCGATTTAGAGTTGATGCGTGCCAGTTGGCGAAGGGAGCCGACGGGAATCCGCTTTCGAGCGTCTGCACCATCTGGGCGACGGTAGAATCCGAATCCAAGCTCAATCTTCACCTGAGCGGGAGTATTCCACTCGACGGTGCCGTAAAAGAATGGATCGACTCGGTCGGTAATGGGGCTTCGATCGGGCAAAACGCGCTAAGCCTTTCCCTCAAGCTTGGAAATCAGGACAGGCTCTCTGGTCTCGCAACTGCTATGCGTGCGCGCGCCGGATCAAGGCAAACGTACACATATGCGTCACATGGACACAGTGCCCGTGAAATAGCCGATGGACTCGAACATCTACGAAAGGTGCTAGACACGGTATGGAAGTGACGAACGCCTCACAGACCGTTGCGATCATCACGGGCATTCTTGGCGCGATGCTTGGTAGCGCGGGACTCGCAGTTTCGATCCTCAATTATCTTCGCGATAGGCCAAAGCTCAAAGTCACGCTCCAATGGGATATGACCGTTCTTGAAACGAACGCCACATTGGGACTCGTGCGCGTAACGAACATCGGTAGACGGCCCGTACACCTGGGCATTGTCGCTCTCGCGCTTCCCAAGGGATATAAAAATAGCCACTTGATATTGAATGACTCAATCAAAGGTAATCGCCTTGAGGAAGGAGGCAAACCGGAAGGCTTCATGATAACTTACGACAGGCTTGCTGAATACAAGGCAGATTGGGATAAGATCCGCGCAATGGCTGAAGACAGCACGGGACAGGCATACTTTTCCGAATATCCGAAAGTGAAGCCCTCCTGGGCGTCTTAGTTCTTTGCAAGCTACTTGAGTTGTTCTGAGAGCTTCTTTTCGTCCTCGATGTCGCCGATGAAGTCTATTCGTGCTCTCATCTTCTGAAGCATCTGCAATTCCTCGGGCGTCATTGTTTCAGTCAATACCTTCTCAAGATCCTTCTGACTCACCGCCAGGCCGCCTTACACGTGCGCCGTTCCACAGGGCGGTGTGCAGCCGGACAGCTTTCCACGCATATTTGGTCTACCTGTTCGCGCATATTTGGTCTAGGATGACAGGTTTTCCACGCATATCTGGTCTACGTTTACGCATAAATGGTCTATCAAACTACTTCATCTTCATGAATCTGAAGCGGATATGCTCCATCCTGTATGCCTGTATGAATACCCTATATGGATAGCCTGTAGTAGCAGCGTGCTATGTGGAAATGGATTGGCCGAAGGACGGCGTGAACCTCCGCCCCCTCACGGGGAAAAGGCGCCAGCGGCGCTCATCGCGCGATTCTGGGAATATGCGGTGCAGAGGGAAGAAGCAGCACGCCGTCGTCTTCGATCTCAAGGCGCAGAGAGGAATAGACCCGGCAAACACGCCCAAGGGCGTCCAGAACCCTTGCGCGGAACTTCACACGGCCTTGCGGTGTGTCGGCATACCCGGTCCCAAAACTCCGGCGCAGCGCCTCCCACGAGATTAGAGTAGGCCGCTCCAGATAGCTGACACGCCGGGTTGCCCAGGCGTAGAGATCGAGTGCCAGCGGCGATTGCTTGAGTACTCGGACCGCGCGCAGATCGAGCGGGACTGGAGATGCGACAAGCTGCTCGAAGAAATCTGCCGAAAGCGTGATGGAGGATATCGCCGGCCGCACGGCCGGAAGGGTCTGCGGGGTCCACCAGAGTTGAAAACGGTCGGCGAGCAACAGATTCTCGCCGGTGGCCAGATGCTGACCGTTCCCATCCTGCTCCCAGCGCGTCGAGATGGCCGCGCCGATGAGCCGCTGCATCTGGTCACGGAAGCGTGGAATCGTGCCCCAGTGACCGCCAGTGGCCTGGAGCCCAAGCTCTGCCATGAAACGCGATAGGGACGTGCCAAGCTCCAGTTCCCGGCTGGACGTGCGAATGGCCTCCGAGGTCATCCAGATGAGAATGAGCCGCGGATAGCTGCCATATGGCAGCCCTGCGCCGCCGACATCCGTAATGCGGAGCGTAAAGCGACCATCGGAGCGGGTATATTGAGAGCCTGGCTGGCGGCGGTGCGGAAGAGTGGTTTGTACGAGGAACTTGGCAATGAAGCCGATGGCCCCGGCGTCGTAGGCACTCTCGCGGAATTCGTCATAGGCGAATGGCAACGGAACGCCGTCGAGCCGAATCTGCTGATTGGGAACTATGCTTTTCCGATCAATCGCACGGGCGCGTGACGTTGCTCCCTTGGACCGATTTATGCTTCCGCTGCGCGGGAGATCTTCAATGGCAGGATCGTGACTGAGGCCGAGAATCGACCGGACGGACTCCAGTTCCATCCCACGCGCCCCTTTTTACCGGATACCGAGTACTTCGGCAATTTCTGCGGTGCGGAAATAAACTCGACGGCCAAGTTGAAGACGAGCTGCATTGATCTTTCCCACCCACTCACCGGAAGAACGCAGCGTCACGCGAAGTCCGTCAGGAGATCGATCGAGTACTGAAGCCAGAGCCGCCAAATTCATCAAAGGCCCGTAGCGCCTCAGCAAACTGTTCTCACTAACAACGGGATCTGATTCTCTACTCTTCTCCACAGAGTGCCGTGAGGTTTTCATCTCGATTGCGCTGATTGTTGCCATCCTTCGTCCTCCGTAATGGCGTGTACATTGCAATAGACGCAGCTCTTTTCCAACAGTTTCGCAAAGATCAATGAATTCGTTTTTCCTGTTGGGGGCCTTACGCTTCTTTACGCTTAACTACACATTCATTCGCCAATTCTTCTTCCCATCCTTCTTGTGGGAGGATGGTTCCTCCCTGGCTGCGAACAATGATGCCTGTTCTCCGCCACCCACCTCAGCGGGCCTGTTCCTGCCCGCAACGCCGTCCCCTCCCAAAATGGTGCAGCCTTCGGCTGGTCCTCATGTCACGTCATTCGTTTCCGTGCGAACTCTAGGCTTCGTTCGGCTCCTTCTGTCCATCCCGCTTGTGCAGCTCTGCGCGGCGAAAAGCGCGCCGTGCTCGCTTCCGCGCCCCTCACGGGCTTCGGGGATGGACAGCGCCTCTCTACGCCCAAATTCGCAGCAATGAAACGAATGTCTTTTTTTAGCCCTCCCAGGGCTGAAAAACGGCAAATCCAAACTCCGAAGGAGACGAACATGACTTACGCCAGCACCAACACCACCACCACGCCGCACAGGAAGAATGCGGCGCTCCGCAGCCAATCCCCTTACCAGCAGCGCACCACCGAGCGCGAGAACCCCGCGCAGCAACTCATCAAACAGGCCGTTGACTTCCTGCTCAAACAGCTTGAGGAAGGCAAGAGCGAAGCCTTGACCGCGTATCTCGGCGCAATGGCCCGCTTTCACAACTACTCTTTCGGCAACATTCTCGCCATCGCACGGCAGCGCCCGACCGCTACCCGCGTGGCCGGTATCCGCACTTGGAACGAGTTGGGCCGATTCGTCAAGAAAGGCGAAAAGGGCATCCAGATTCTTGCTCCGATTGTTGGCCATCGGCGCAGGAAAGATGCAGCCGAGCAGGAGCAGAACGGGAGCCAGGAAGCGAAGCCCACGCCCATTCTGATCGGCTTTCGCGCCGTTTACGTTTTCGATCACTCGCAGACCGAAGGCGCAGACCTGCCTGAGTTCGAGCACAGCATCACCGGCGAAGTGGGCGACCAGCGCGAACGGCTCATGGCGTTTCTCGACGAGCAGAACATCAAGCTCGAATACAACGAGAAGATCGCCCCGGCGCTTGGCGTCAGCTATGGCGGAAGGATTGCTCTGCTCCCCGGCCAGTCGAAGGCCGAGGAGTTCACCACGCTGGTACACGAAACGGCGCACGAGCTTTTGCACAAGACCGAGCGCCGAACCATGACCACCGCAACCGTGCGCGAAACGGAAGCCGAGGCCGTGGCCTTCATCGTTGGACAAGCCGTTGGCTTGGAGATGGGAACCGCTTCGAGCGACTACATCCAGATGTACGCGGGCAATGCAGCTTTGTTGACCGAGAGCCTTGAAGTTATCCAGCGCACCTCTGCCGTGATTCTCGGCGCTCTGTCCGTCGAGGCAACCGAAGAAATCAACTCACAACCCGCAGAGGCGGCGGCTTAGGCCGCCTCTGCTCATCACCCGTCCGGTGGACAGAGCCGTTGGCATTGTCCGCGCCCACCTTCACTTTGTTTCAACCGCTCAAAAGGAGAGCAATCATGACGAATCAAGCAGCAACCGAATACCGCAATGTGCCCCTCACCGCACTTCAGGAATCCACCACCAACCCGCGCCGCGTTTTTGACGATGCGGCCCTCAAGGAACTGGCCGACTCCATTCGCAGCCAGGGTGTACTGTCGCCCTTGCTCGTTCGGCCTGTCGCCGACCATCGCTTCGAGATCGTGGCCGGAGCGCGCCGCTATCGCGCCGCGTTCATTGCCGAGGCCGAGACTGTGCCTGTCCGCATCGTTCATCTGACCGATGCCGAGGCCCTTGAAGCCCAATTGATCGAGAACCTGCAACGCCGCGACGTTCACCCGTTGGAGGAGGCACAAGGGTTCCGCGCCCTGCTCAACCTTGACGAACCGAAATACTCTATCGAGCAGATTGCCGCCAAGACCGGCAAATCCCCGGCCTATTGCCTCCAGCGCGTCAAGCTGACCGAACTTGCCGCCGCAGTTACCGAGGCATTCGCCAAGGACGAAATCGGCATCGGTCACGCGCTGCTCTTGGCCAAGCTGCAACCCGCAGAGCAGGAACAGGCACTCGCCGCTTGCTTCCGCAGCGATTGGAACGGCAACCAGAACAAGGCCCGGCACATCCTGCTCCCCGTTCGCCACCTGAAAGAGTGGATCGAGCAGAACATTCTGCTCATTCTCAAGGACGCGCCCTTTTCCAAGTCCGACGCCACTCTCAACCCCGCCGCAGGTTCCTGCGACGATTGTCCGAAGCGAACCGGCGCAAACGCCCTGCTCTTTGCCGACATCGCGCAGGACGCTTGCACCGATCCGGCCTGCTATCAAGCCAAATTGGATGGTTTTGTGAAGCAGTCCATCGCTGCCAAGCCCAAGCTGGTTCAAATCTCATCCGCTTACAACGCGGCTACCGAGGGCAGCGCCGCCTTGCCGCGCAACAAGTACGTCGAGATTCACACCGAGAAGCCTGCAAACCAGAAGCAGCGCGACTGGCCGGAATACAAGACGTGCAAGCACACCACCGAGGCCATCGTCACCGAGGGCACGGACAAGGGCGAACTCCGCGCCATCTGTGCCAATCCCGAATGCAGCATCCACCACGCCCGCAAGCAGAAGCCTACGACGGATGCGGCATTCAAAGCAGAACAGGAGAAGCGCCGCCGCGAAGAGGCCATCGCCCAGGCAACCGGCCTCCGCGTCCTGAAAGCAACCAGTGACGCGGTTCCCGTCCGGTTGATGAAACGCGACCTGCTCTTTGTTACCGAGCGCCTCGCCGCCCTTTTGGACGAACGCCGTCTGGCGGTCATCCTGCGCCTTCACAGCATCGGCAAGGCCAACGGAGCCGGAGATACCCCGGCCAAGCTGCTCGTGTCCTTTCTTCGCAAGGCAGACGAGAGCACAATCGGCCGCGTCTTGGTGGCAATCGTTGTGTTGCCAGCGGCGCACAACCCCAACGAATCCGCCAAAGCCCTGCGAGAAGCCGCAGAGTTCTACAAGGTGGACATGGCCGCGATCACGGCCAAGGTCAAGCAGGAGTTCGCGGCGAAGGAGAAAGCGCAAGCCACCCGGAAGGCGACGGAGAAAGCGAAGCCCAAGCAGCCACGCACCGCAGCCGCTAAGAAGGCGAAGGCCGCGTAACGGAAGAACCAGGAACTTTGAAACATGGGGTCTGCTGAGGCAGGCCCCGTTTTTTGCGGGCGCCCGTCTTCCCGCCCGGTGATGTGCTGCCGCTTCGCGCCAGATTTGTTTGGCCCACCCGACGGGCTTGAACGCCTTGCATCAAGCAAATTGGTCCCTCAAGCAACTGTTCGGCGCGCTCAAGCTAATACTCATCGATTTGCCGCATCCAGAGGCTCTGAACCAATTGGCAAGGACTGCGATTTATAGGGTGCATCAAAAAAGGCTTTCTTGATACAGCGCACAGAGCTGCTTGAAGACGGAACGGTCGTGGGGTTCAGTTGTCAGAATTCTCCGAGTTCGTCCCGGATTCGCTGTCGCAGATCAGGTCTTTCTGCGGCGACCCCTAGCGGCACAGTTTGCACAGCAACTGTGTTTCCTGTGCTTACAGACTTCCGTATAAACATGAGCAAGAGGCTTGCCGAAACAAAAAACGCGGCGAGCGGGAGTATGGTCAGGAGGTGTCCCTGCAAGCCGTCTGGCACAACCAGAATTGTCTCCCCGTACTTCGTCCTGTAGTAAGTTATGATCTCGTCTTCGCTCTTACCGGCAGCCACAAAAGCGGTCACTTCATTGCGCATATCCACGGCCACCTGACTGTCGTGGTCGCGGATGGTCTGGGTGTAGCAGCACGGGGCCATCAGGCGGCCCTCAATCTTCCGGATCAATGCCTCCTGTTCATGCGTGATCGGTGCTGGGGGGGGCTGGGTGCGCCCCGGAATCGCGGCGAGTCCAAGCAGAACCAGAGCGACAACTGCGGGAAGCTTGCCTCGGGAAGCCTTGCGCACCTGCCGCTTGCGCCACCAGATCACCACACCGGTATACGAGATTACTGCCAGAAATACTCCGAAAAACCCAATCAGAATTCGATAGGGCAGCCAGTTTCGCAAGTCACCATAGTGGATACCCCAGAGCAGCGTCGAGATGGTGTTCCCGAGATGCTGGCCACGCGGCAGATCCAGTTCGCGCAACTGCCCAGTGTTGCCATCAATCAGCACAGTCGTATCCCATCCGTGTCCGCGCAAATCGAGACTCGAACGCACAGCATAGGTATATGCCCCGTACTCCGGAATGTAAGCCAGACCATAAGGACGCTCGATAGTGAAGTGGTGCGCAGACGCCGCATCCGCCATCATCTTTGCGCCGATGGCTTCGACCTCGCGCCAGTGAAGCTTCGGATTTTCGAGCGGCACGGGGATCACGTTCTTCGCCATAAAGTCGTTGTCGTTGGAAAAATCGAAGACGGCGCTCATCACAGGGTCATAAACCTGACGAAGTCCGAGCATCACGCTCGACCATGCAAAGACAAAGAGTAGCGGCCAGAGCCATAGGCCGCCTGCGCGATGCAGGTCGAAGTTGACGCGGGTGAAACTTGCTCGCCACTTGATGCCCCATGCCTGACGCCAGCGTGTCCAGAACTGTCCCTTGGTGCGAGGGAGTGTAAGGACAATAGCCACAAAGCAATCGATCGTCCATATGAGTGCAACGACGCCGACAAACTTCCAGCCCCAATCAGTTCGGGTGGTGAGCGAAGTGTGAAGGTCGTAGATGAAGCCCATCACATCGTGGCAGGGACGGTTCGGATTGGAGGAGGGGCCGCAATGAAGGAGCTCGCCAGTGTATGGGTTCAGTGCGACATGGAGTTCGGTATCGGTGTATGGTTTGCCTGTGGCGGGGTTGATGCGTGCCACCAGGTGAAAACCGACCGCATCCTCTTCAACGGAGAAAAAGCCGAGGCGAGCGTGAGGGAGTTGATCCTCAGCACACTCGGCGAGGATGGCCAAGGGTAGTGGCTGCTGACCGTGGCCGCGCTTTACGTGCATGCCGGGGTTGAAGAGCGCATCAATCTGGCCGCGAAAGGCAAGCAAGGTGCCGGTGAGCCCTACGATGATGAGAAATAGCGTAATAGCCAAGCCCGTCCAGCGGTGGATCACGCCCATGATATTGCGAATTCGTTGAGTGACTGACATACTCTCGCCCTCTATATTTGGCTGGCTTTCAGGCTGCGGTCGTTGATTGCGCAAGGTGTGCGCGCGTCTTGCGGTGGGCGGCTCTTTTCTTCCACCAGATCAGGACACCTGTGATGGAAAGCAGCGCCAGGAAGATGCCGAAGAACCCGATGAACAAACGATAGGCAAACCAATCGCGCAGGTCGGCATAGTGGATACCCCACAAGAAAGTGCCGATTGTGTCGCCAACACCTTCACCGGTTGGCAGGAACAGATGCCGAAATGAGCCATTGTTTCCGTCCACCAAAACGCCTGTATCCCATCCGTGCCCGCGTATGTCCCGGCTGGTGCGAACACAATAGGAGTAGCCACCCAGTTCGCCCACGTATGCCATCCCGTAAGGCCGTGTAACGGTGAAGTGGTGAAGTACTCCCTGCTCAGCTATCAGCTTTTCTCCGGCTGCTTGCGCTTGCCGCCAGTTCAACTTGGGATGGACCAGCGGCGGATCGACTACCAGTGGTTGAATGCCCTTTTCCAGGGAGGGTTTGTTGAAGACTGCGTGCATCACCGGCTCATAGACCTGGGGCAGGCCGAACATCACGCTCGACCATCCGAAGACAAACAGGAGTGGCCAGAGCCACAGCGCTCCTGCACGATGAAGATCGAAGTTGACCCGTGTAAAGTTAGCCCTCCACTTGATCCCCCATGCCTGCTGCCAGCGTCGCCAAAACGGGCCGACGCCGCGCGGGAACGTCAACCAGATTGCGATTAGAGAATCAATCGTCCAGACAAGAGCGACATAGCCCATGAACTGCCAGCCTGCCCCTGAGCGTGTCCCCAACGCAGTGTGAACTCCATAGACGATGTTCATGACGTTTGGCCGCCAGTTGCTCCAGTCCTCCATCATGTAATGGCCCAATTCCTTGCCGGTGTACGGGTCAAGAATCAATTGATCGAAGTCGATGGCCATCGGCTTGTTGTTTACGGGGTCAAGGCGCGGGAAGACGTGAAAGAGCGCCTGATGCCGCTCGCTCGTAAACATCCAGATGCTCATCTTCGTCTCTTGTGCTTCGGCACGCTCAGCCAAACTGGCCAGGTCAAGCGGCTGACGTCCGTCTGCATCCACATAGAAAGTTGGGTTGAAGATGCGGTTAATCGGCTCACGAAACGCCAGCAGCGTTCCGGTTAGCCCGACAATGATGAGAAATACGGCCATCGCTAGGCCAGCCAAGCGATGCACCACCAGGACCACATCGCGCACATTCCATTTTTTCTTCATGCGTGTTCTCCTCTCGCTCGGCGTCAGAACTTGAACTCGAGCTGCGGCATGATCTGAAAAGGCGTGTTCGGCAATGCGCCTTCGTAGCCCAGGCTTGAGAACGAGTAGTTGTTGAGCAAGTTGCGAATGTTCATTTGCGCCGACAATTGCTTTCTTCCCCAGTTGTGGCGATAAGCAGCCATCAGATTCACCTGCGTTGCGTTGGGGACGCGATCATCCTCGAAACCCGATGTGCATTGCGTAGGGTCCGTCGGGTACGCCTGGCACGCAGTTGGGTTGCTTGTGAAGACAGGCAGCGATGTGAACTGGAAGTAGTGCTCGGCCGAGTGTCCGTTGAGGCCGCCACCAACCGTTAAGCCGCGCAGCGCTCCCTGATGCGGCTGCCAGGTCGCCCAGAGGCTTCCGGTCACGTGCGCAATTCCATCAAAGGGAAGTCCCTGCTGGGAGGGGATGCCGCTGCAATTTGAGTTGCTCGGGTCATTGCAATTTGTGTCTCTGGTAACCAGATCCTGCAGGTTCGAGTAGCTGGCAATAACTCGCAGGTCGGGGGTCAGCTGGCCCGCGATATCAAGCTCGACACCTTCCGTGCGCGCGGTGCCAATGGCAATGGTGACTAGCGGATTGAGTGGATCAGGCGCTGGGACGTTGTGCTTGATGATTCGGTAAACTGCGGCCGAGGCCGTGAGCTTTTTATCCAGCCATCCGCTCTTGACGCCAAACTCCACCTGATCGGCCGACTGCGGAGGAAGGAACTTTTGGGCGCCAACGGTTACCGCAGGCCCGGAATCGCCGTAATTCGAGGAGTAGTTGCTGTACAGGCTAATGTTCTCAATCGGCTGCCACAGCAGTCCCGCACGAGGATTCGCCGGACGGTCGTGAACCGCTGTGTCGTTTGCGGGAGCGTTTGGTGCGAAGTAATTCTCAAAGCTGACCGCCCAGTTCTGGCGCACTCCCGCCATGGCAAACAGATGGTGCGGCAGCGAAACAAAGTCCTGGAAATAAGCTCCGTAGGCAAGATAGCCGAGTGTGTTCCAGCCGTAGCCATAGAGGAAGCAATTCGGGCTATAGTCAATCGGCTGATTGTAGACCGGCGCGTAGATGTTGATGGCCTGCGGGCATCCGCCGTTGTAATCGTAGGCGCCGGAATCCTTGCTGTAGTCGAATCCAAGCAGCATCTTGTTCTCGATGCCGGCAAACTTGAAACGAACTGGGGCATCCGAGGTCACCTGTTCCGTGCGGTGGTGGAAATATGTCTCAGTGAAACCAAAGCGGTTGAGCGATCCATCCGGGGTTCCCGGTACGCTCGCATCGCCGAAGTAGGTCTCAGTGGTCGGCGGATTCGGATTTGCCGTCGTATAGAAATGCTTGTACTGGATGCGAAGATCCGTTCCCTCGCTCAGATGAATCTTCAACTCCGGCCGGATATCGTATTGCCATCCGGTTCCGTTGTTTACGCCGTAGTCAATGAAGTTGCTGCTGATGGGAACCTTGGCCGGACCGGTGATGGCGATGATGCGTTGGTTCAACGCTCCGGTCTGCGGTGATTGGAAGGGGATGCCAGGATCGAGGAGCAGACCGCCGCGCTCGTACGAGGTGCGCAGGACCAGCTCCACGCGGTGCGAGAGATTCCATGCCAGCGAGGGGTAGGCATTGAGCTCCCGCGTAAATCCGAAGTTTCGGAAGGAGTGTGCGTCGGTCCAGTCCAGCACAAGGCGGCCCAGGAGTTTATCCCCAATCAGCGGGAGGTTGGTGTCGCTAACAGATCGGTAAAATCTGTGCAAACCGAACTGCTGCGAAAACGTGGTGAACTTGTCTGTGCCGGGCTTCTTGGTAATTACATTTACGAGGCCGCCCGGCTCCCCCTGACCGAAAAGAACGGACTCCGGCCCTTTGACCACCTCGACGGACTCCACGTTCGCCATGTCCTGTGGAATGCCTGAGTCAGAGTACTCATCCATACGTGCGCCGTCCTGGTATACGAGGGCCGCTCCGTCGAATCCGCGGACCGAGAAGCTGTCACTCGTACCGAAACTGTCGTTGGTCGGCGTGACTCCACTGATGTTCACAAGGGCGTCGATGAGATTGACGGTTTGCTGATCGTCGAGCACCTGGCGACCGATGACCTGGATTCCGATTGGAGTTTCCATCAGCGGCAAATCCATCTTTGTCCCGGTTTCGGCACTGACCGCGGCGTAGCCGGTTGGCGCGGAGACAGTGACAGTCTGCTGCACGCCGGCAACGCCTAGCTTGAGCGAGAGATTTTGCGGGGCAGCAGAAACCGTAAGCTGCCGATTCAAAACCTCAAATCCAGGAGCCTCCACCGTGAGCGTGTATGCGCCGAATGGAACTGCTGAGAATGTGAAAAGACCCTCTGCATTTGTGGTTGCGGTTGCAACTGAGGCTGCTCTTGGTTTGTGCAGGTGAACCCTGGCTCCAACGATGAAGCCACCTGATGGGTCCTGGACCGTTCCGCTCACGGCAACACGGGTCTGTTGAGCCCACAGTACAAGCGGAAATAGAAAGAAAGCAATCGCTGCGACAATCAGCGCTGCCGGGCGAATACGTGCAAATATCATGACCAGAACCTCTTCTCTGCGCTGAAACGTGCCGATGCAAGAGTCGTGCAACGCGAAGGCGCGGCTATCAGACCGGAATACATTCGTCAGGCCACTGCCCAAGCCGGGAATTCAACCCGAGCAGGCGCTCCCGAAGGCATGCCTGCGCCCGGATTGCTGGGGAATGCAGTGAAGTTGACGAGATTGAAAGCTAGGAGAGAAGAGATGCGGGAGGGCCGCGCTTACGCCAGGCCCGATCGAGGGCAATACGGGCACGCGCTTCAGTCTGGGCGTGGATGACTGGATGTGCGTTGATCTCGGTAGAATGCGTGAGTATGGAATTCAGACCAAGTTGAAAATGCACCGCGGTAGGCACCGTGCTAGGGCAATCCGGGCAAGGAACCGGTGTTGCCATCAACTTTGTTCCCGGCAAGCGCGATGCGAGATAAGCCATCATCATCGCGCAATGGCAACGCTTCCCGCCGTGCCGTCGGCAGCACATGGGAAGATTCGCGTCCTCGACTTGCCCCAGTGCTGTCAGCGGCAGAAGCACCGGCAGCAGCATCAGGAAGACCAGCGAGATGGCGCTTATTCGTCGCATCGGGAATGTCGAATTCATAGTAGTGCCTTGCGTTTCGTCGTGAGTCAGAGCTCAGAACCGATATGTGAGTTGGATGGCCCCACGGGGAACTGTCATTTGGCGGCGAAGTTTTCCGGGGAGCTATCGAAGATTTGCTTGTGACTTTTAACGCAGAAGTAATAGGTCCTTCCCTTGTACGTGGACGACAGAGAGCGATCGATTGGCATGCCGCAGACAGCGCAGACAGGATGATCCGCCGACTGCTTGATGGGCTCGGCGAACTCGGAGTTGGAGTTCGGATTCAGCCAGCCCTGGCCCTGATATTCGAGCAGAGTCGCTGTCTGGGCTGCGATCTCGCGACCAAAGTAGCGCTCGACCACCCGAAAGGCAAGATCCATTCCAGAAGTGAGGCCACCGGCGCTCGCCAAATTGCCTGATTCCACAAAGCGAGCTCCACGCTGAACATGAATGTCCGGATACTGCATTGCAAAGTCGACGTAAGCGCCGTGATGCGTGGTGGCAGCCTTGCCGGAGAGCAGACCGGTACTCGCAAGCACAAAGGCGCCGGTGCAAACCGACATCGTCACGTCGGTGCTCTTTGTCGCATTGCGAATCCATGCTTTGGTGGCCTCGCTGGCGTCACTTTGTGCGGGAATGACGATGACCTTGGGTGCGGGAGCATTCGCAATGGTGTAGTTCGGCGTGATCTTCAATCCACCGCCTGCGGTAATGGGAGCGGCTGTCTCCGCCACCGTATAGAGACTGAAGGCATCATGCTTCCGGTCAGGCAGATAGACTCTCTCGAATACTTCCCATGGACCGCAGAAATCAATAACGACGGCGCCTTCGGAGATCAGGAAGGCGACCGGAATGGAAGCGTTGGCCGGAGGGGTAAGGGGATTGGGCGGAGCACCTGTATCCGATGTTGCTGCGGTCGCGCTAGGAAGTGAAAACGAGCCTGCGGCGGTTAAGCCGAGGGCTGCGGAACGCTTAAGGAGTTCTCTGCGATTCATTGTGATGACCTCTTCAATCGGTTTGCTTCGTGCGGTTTGTATGGCAAAGATGATCCTTCATATTTCATCGATGCCTTGCGGCGGTTGATGTCGGACAGATTGTCTTGGCTCCTGAGAAATGAACTCTCAACGTGACGTGGGTTGAGCGTGGTTGAACCAATCGATAATCATGCGATTGCGGTCTTCGCGATTCAGCGGCAAGGGATGGCCATCGCGTTCGTAGATGTGCAGGGCATAGACCTTGTTCTTCTCCTGAAGGGCTTCTGCCATGCGGAGAGCTTGACTGACCGGAACCATTCTGTCGGTCCGGCTGTGGAGGATGAGGACAGGCACGTTGATCTGATCGGCCCAATAGACGGCTGATCGCGCTCGATATTCTTCGTCGGCGCGGTGCTCGTAGTCCGGCCAGATATTGGCGAAGCCGTCGATGAATTGATTCCCCTTGACAATGCCCATCTCGGGCCTCGCGTTGACCCAGGCTTTCACATCCGTGACTCCGCCAATGACGGCGGCGGCCTTGACAGCAACGCCTCGTTTCAACGCAAGGTAAGTCATGGTTCCGCCACGCGACAGGCCGAGCATGAAGAGCCGCTCCGGGTCAACGAAGTCGAGCGACTTGAGTGCGGGCACGAGATTGAGAACATCGTCGACTTCGACTCCGCCCCACTGGTCGCGTTTTACGGTTGCGCCTTGGTAGCGATAGTCAGATGCAATGACCACAAAGCCAGCCTTGGCGAACTGGTAAAGATCGGCGACGTCAAGGCACGATGTATTCATACCCACGCAAGGCAGGCCGTTGTCCATGAGGCTCCCCAATTGGCCGTTGCCTCCACGATTGAAGATGATCACCGGCCATCTTTTAGCGCCGGGCACTTTCGGCCTGATTAACACCCCACGCACGGGGAGTCCGTCACTGGCGTAGGTAATATCGAGAACGTCGAAGCCGGTTTGAGCCCGCGCCTCTTCGTAGACCGCATGCGGAAAGTAGCCGCGACCGAAATCATCCAGGGATTCATAACTCGGCAGGAGCGCCCTGGGCTTCGTGCTTAGAATCCGACCGGCCGGTTCCTGTGCGGCCACAGTCAATGCCGACGCACCCACACTTAACTGGATGAGCAGAAAGAGCGAACTCGCAATTGCGGCCTTTTGCATCGTGTTCTCCTCACTCCTTGTTGAGATGGATTTTCAAAGTCACGTAGGCGGATAGCGGCTGGTTTGGCATTACGACTGGAAAGCCGAAGTACTCGTATGCGTCGAAAGTCTTGCGCGCCGTCAGATTCACTGCGGATCCTTCCACCGTGTATCTGCCGAAGTCGTAGGACGCTTGCGCGTCCACAGGCGCGTAACCGGGAACGGTGAGAGTATTCGGTAGCGTAATCTCACGCTTCGTGAACGGGGTCACACCAGCGCCGAATGCTAGTCCTTTTGCAGGACCGTTTTGAATCCGGTAGCGCCCAGCGACGCGCCCGCTATTGCGAGGGACTCGCTGTAGAAAATTACCTACCGGAGTCGAGTTGTCCTGGGTTACGGTGGCCTCCGTGTGAGCGTAGTTCCCTAAGAGTGAGAACGCGCGAAGCGGCTCCCATGTAAGGTCAGTCTCTGCGCCGCGAGCACGCTGTTGTCCAGTCTGAACTGAATAGAGAAAGTTCGTCGGATCAGGCGTGGCCACGTTGTCTCGGGTCTGGTTGAAGATGGCGACTGTCCCAGCGAGATGCGCTCTGGTCAGCGCCAGCTTCAAACCGCCTTCCACGTTCTGTGCAGTCTCCGGCTTAGGGGCCTGCAGCCCTAGGAATCCAAACGAACCGCGGAAGGCAGTGGCATAGGCTGCATACAACGCCACTCCTTGAACGACATCGAATGTTCCGCCGACGCGGCCGGATAGATGGTGATAGGTTTCATCGGTCGCTTGCTCCCGTTCGCGAAAGTCGAGTTGCGAATAGCGAATTGAGCCGGTTAGATGAAGCCGCCCGTAGGTTGCCTGGTCCTGCCCATAGACTGCAGTCGTTTGATAGCGGTCGGTTTGAGTCAGAGTGACCGGCGTCAAAGGTCCGAATGACAAGTTATACGTGGGATGTGACAGATCCTCGTTGCCCACAGGTACCCCGGAGAAGCCCATTCCCGAGTAGAAGTTGGTATGGTCGTAGCTCACGCCAGCCAACAACTCATGCCTCCCGCCAAGCCCGCGAAGGTTAGCAGCCAAAGTGGTATCGAAGGCGCCCTCTCTGACTGGATTTGAAGGCATATCCAGCGTGAAAACCTGGTAGACGGGGGGAGCAGGATCGGGTGGATTGAGCCCCGGATAGACGAAGCTGCCATACTCTGCTGCCTGGCTGAAGTAGTAGCGCAGGCTCGTATTCCATCGCAGGTTATTCGTAAAGGCATGGTTGAGTTCCACCGTCGCCATGCGGCTGTCAAGCGTCGTATGGGGCTGCCCAACGGGCGCACCCGAAAACACGTTGCGATCAATCTGTCCAGCCAGCGCCTGGTCTGCGGGAATACCCGAGTATTCCAGTTGGCTGCGATGGTTGAATTTTCCCTGAACAAAGAGGTCCGTCTTCGATCCCAATTGGAACGACGTGCTTGGCTGCAAGGCCCAGCGCTCCCCGTCCACGAGATCGACCCAGCTGTCATTACTCTGATACTCCCCGGTAAGCCGCGATGCGATATGCGCATTGATAGGGATATTCAAATCCCCATAGGGATCGAGCGTTGTGAAGGCGCCTCCACGAAATGCCACATAGCCACTCTGATGCGGCTCAGGCCGTTCAGACACCAGATTGATCAGCCCGCCCAAGGGAGAACCAACTCCACCGCCATACATCGTCGAGTTCGGCCCTTTCGCCACTTCGATTCGCTCCACACCCACATTGCTTGCCGGATCGTCGGCTGTCGTCGTGTTGCCGAACATAGCGAGACCATCCGAATAGATCTCCGCTGGAAAGCCGCGGACAATCGGAGAGGTGAAAAGACTCTCTTCGGGCTTTGTTGCAACCACCCCCGACACGCTCACCAATGCGTCCGCAAGCGTATGAGCGTCTTGCTCAACCAGCACGGCGTGTGTAATGGTCTGAACGGATTGCGGAACGTCGATCAACGGTGTATCGGTACGTGTGGCTGAACTGGAATCGAGTGCGACGAAGCTATCAGGCGCAGTTGTAACCTGGATCGTCTCAGTTGCCGAACCGACCAAGAGCGTAAGATTCTGCTCTACGGTGGCCTGAATGCCTAAAGTGAAATCTCTCGTGGAGACTCCCTTAAAACCCTGTTTGGTTACCGAGATACGAAAATGCCCTGGCATCAGCCCAGTGAAGAAGTAATTCCCGTCCGCGTTGGTTGTTGTCGAAGCTACGGTGCCGGTTTCGATGCGGGTTGCAGTGACCTTAGCATCTCGGACAACTGCGCCCTGCTGATCATTGACGGAACCGCTGATGCTGGCGGCTCCAGTCTGCGCGCCGGCGGAATATGGAAAAAAGAAAGCGAGGATGACTGCAGCCAGCAAGGCTGCCGCTCGAATACGTGCAAATTTCATGACCAGAATCTCTTCTCTGCGCAGAAGCGTACCGATGCAAGAAGGCACGGTGCGACGGCGCGGCTATCAAGCCGGAAAACATGCGTCAATCTTCCGCTCAGGCCGGAATGGAGGCATATGCGGGCTCGCACCAAGGCGAGCTCATACCCCGTTTGCAGGCGATTGCGGTGAAATGGAAAGGCTGAAAGCTAGGAGAGAAAGAATGCGGGAGGGCCGCGCTTGCGCCACGCGCGATCAAGAGCGATGCGGGCGCGGGCTTCAGTCTGGGCGTGGATCGCCGGATGGGCGCTGATCGCAGCGAAATGAGCGAGCGCAGAATTCAGACCGAGATGGAAATGCACAGCGGCAGGCGCTGTGCTTGGGCAATCCGGGCAGGGAACCGGTGTCGCCATCAGCTTTGTCCCCGGTAAGCGCGATGCTAGGTAGGCCGTCATCATCGCGCAATGGTGGCGCATCCCACCGTGCCGTCGGCAGCAAATTGGTAGATTCGCGTCCTCGTCCTGCCCCAATGCCGTCAGCGGCCAAAGCACCGGCAGCATCATGAAGAGGACAAGCGAGATGGCGCTCAAGCGACGCATGGGGAATGCAAGAATCTTAGCAGAACCGGCGAACATGCCCCAGAAACTCTGAAGAATGAACCCACTGCAATGAACCGGTCAAGACCGACACAAAGCGATTGAGAGTTTCAGCCCAATGCGCGGCTCCAGCTTCAGCCGTTCTAGAATCGCGATTTGAATTGAATCCAGACTTCCTTCCGGATTACATGGCAATTCCTAGTTCTGATTTCAAGAACGTGACGACGAACTGCGGAGCGTAAAAGCCTGTTGTGCAGTGACGCGGCCCATCCCAACCACTCCTGGACACCCTTCCGTGACAGCAGTCACAATACGACCTTCTTAGATGCATTACAAATGGAGAGTCGTGCCACGAATCTCGTAATCGTGCTATTCTCCGGTTTTTCAAGGGGAGGAAATTCTCTTCCAAGGAGTGACCATGGGCGTCCTAAGCAGAATCGGAGTTGCACTCGATTCTGATCTCCTCGAACGCTTCGATGATTTGATCTCGCGGCTCGGCTATACCAACCGATCCGAGGCCTTCCGCGATCTCATCCGAGACCGCCTGATAACCGAGCGGACCGCCGACGACACAGCCCCCGTAGTGGGCACCGTCACCCTTATCTACGACCACCACGCTAGGGGAATCAGCGACAAACTCACAGAGTTGCAGCACGCCAACCACGAGCTAGTCGTCTCCACCAGCCACGCCCACCTCGACCACAACTCCTGCCTGGAAGTCCTCATCGTGCATGGCGAGTCCGCCGCCGTCTCCCAGTTCGCTGGCCGGGTCATAGGCCTTAAAGGCGTGCAGCATGGCCGCCTGGTCATGACTGTCCCAGCCCACGCGATTGAAGAGTCGCAAAAAGGCTCGCATAAGCATAGCCACAAACAAATCCAAAAACACTGATCCATGCGTATTTCAATTGCGAGGAGAAAATGCATGTACACCCGTAGCACGAAACTAAAATACGTAGTACTCTTGATTTTTCCCCTGACGTGCTTCGAGGTAGCTGCGCAGTCTGCCGTGCTTCCCGTCCGCGGTACCGTGCTCGACCCGCAGGGTCACCCTGCCGCAACGGGTGATAAGGCTCATTCGACCCAACTATCAGGAACTGTCGTTGACACATCTGGCGCGGCGATTGCAGGGGCCACGGTGCAGGTTCGAACCACGAGCGGCACTGTGCAAGAAACGACACGGACGGAAACGAACGGTTCGTTCATTGTTTCCGGACTCGCGGCTGGCAATTATCGACTCGTCGTATCGAATACAGGTTTTGAAACCAAAGAAATCCTTGTCAACATTGGGTTCACCGGTACGCCGGCCCCGCTGCGCGTCCCTCTAGTCGTGGGCGCCGTAAGCACGACCATCAATGTGCAAGGCCGAGAGGACGACCTTATCGGAGTTGCCGAATCTGGCACTCAGGGAACGGTGGGCGCAACGGAAATCGAAGATCGCCCGATTCTTCGCTCGGGAGAAGTCTTGGAGACGGTTCCCGGTCTCATCATCACGCAACACGCAGGCGGAGGCAAGGCCAACCAATATTATCTTCGCGGCTTCAATCTCGACCACGGCACAGATATCGCCATCTTCCTCGACGATATGCCGCTTAACCTGCCGTCGCACGCGCACGGCGAGGGTTACTCGGACATGAACACCGTCATTCCGGAGTTTGTAAAGCGGGTGGATTTCGAGAAAGGTCCCTATTACGCGAATGTTGGCGACTTTGGCTCGGCTGCATCGACCCACATGGAATTTTTCAAGACGCTGCCCCAGAACTTCGCCAAGGTGGAAGGCGGCTCGTACACCTATGGGCGGGCCGTCTTCGGCGCATCGCAAAAGCTCGGTTCGGGCAATTTGCTGTACGGCGCGGAAGAGTATTACTACGACGGCCCGTGGGTGCATCCGGATGGTTTTAACAAAATCAACGGCATCCTGACCTACAGCCAGGGCGACGATACCAATGGCGTCAGCATCACAGCCCACGCCTATCACGGGAAATGGAATTCGAGCGATCAAATCCCCGTTACCGCCCAAGTCAACCCAACACCATCAACTCCATACGGAGTCGGTTACTTCGGCACAATAAACCCGACTGACGGCGGCCACTCGCAGCGCTATAGCTTGCAAGGTGAGTGGCATCGCCAGGGCGCCGATTCCGAGTCGAGAATCGCGGCATACGTCTTTTATTACGATCTCGATCTATTTTCCGATTTCACTTACTACCTGGTGGACCACAACAGAGGTGATCAGTTCGAACAGCAGGATAGGCGCTGGGTAGGTGGGTTTGACGCACACCACACAGTCTTCAGCACATGGTTTGGCCGCAAGATGTCCAATACCTTCGGACTGCAACTCCGCAACGATTGGATCAACAACGGCCTTTACCGGACGGAAAATCGCAAGCGCACGATCAAAACTGATTATTCCGCCACCGGCATCTCTTTCAACGACGCCATCTGCAACACCTACACATCCACCGTCAGTATCAGCGTGGATGGTGGTGCCCCTACCACTTTTCCCAGCGCCTGCCCGGCTTTGCCCCCAACCACGGAGCGGGATAACTTTACGGACTTGATAGGCAGTGCTTATGTGGAAAATAAAATCCAGTGGGCGAACAAATTCCGCTCGGTCGTGGCCCTGCGCGGCGACGACGAGAAATTTGTCGTCACCAGCCTGGCTTACCCTACCGATATTGTTACTTTGCCCGACGGCACCACCAGCATCGTGAACGCGGCCAATTCCGGTTCGGCCAGCAAGTTCCTACCCAGCCCCAAAGCGAGTTTGATTTTCGGCCCGTGGGCCAATACTGAGTTCTATTTACAAGGCGGATTCGGTTTTCACTCGAACGATGGGCGCGGCGCGACGCAACAGGTGGAACCGGTTTCGCCGGACAATCCATACCACGGTACACTCAACACGAAAATCACCCCCCTGGTCCAAACCAAAGGCGGGGAAATCGGCGTCCGCACGGTTACCGTCCCTCATCTGCAAAGCACCCTTGCACTCTGGTATCTCCGCAGTAACTCCGAACTGTTGCAGGATGGCGACACCGGAGGGACGTCTGCTTCAGAACAGTCGAGCAACCGCTATGGCCTCGAATGGGCGAACTACTACACGCCAACGGAACATCTGGCTGTAGATTTCGATATTTCCGACTCCAGAGCGCAGTTCACTCAGGTTGATCCGGGCGATGCGACACAGACCGTCACGAATAGTGCCGTCACAATCAATGGCGTCTCCGTTGGCTCCTTCTTTGCGCAACAGAGCGGCCCGGGGGGCAAGCTGGTGCCCGAAGCGGTCAGAGTTGTGATTTCCTCGGGCGTCACTCTGCACGATTACAAGGGCTTTTCGTCGAGTTTGCGCCTGCGCTACTTTGGTCCGCGCGATTTGACGTCCGACGGACTCTTTCAATCAAGTCAAACGGTATTGCTCAATGGGGAGGTCGGTTATCAATTTTTCAAGAAATGGCACGTCACGGCAGAATTCTTGAATATGCTTGACCGCAAAGATGCCGACATTGACTACGCCTATGCCTACCAAATCGCTACAACCGCCGCGCCGGGATTTGGACGCGTTAACCACCCCACAGAACCGTTTCTGTTCCGCTTTGCGCTGGGAAGAAGATTTTGACAAATGCCGCGGTTGTCAACCGTCGGGAACGTTGAGACCGATAGGAGCTCACGAGAACAGCTCGAAACGTGACTCAATGCCCATGCTCATTCGAATTGTTCGCTGGATGTGGTGCTGGACCAGAAGCATCCCCGTTGAATAAACAGATCCGACGAAAATAGGGTACTTCTTAGCTCGACCTAAAGCCTCGGTGCGCCCGAATCTCCAGCCGAAGTTCTTCCCTGAGCGCCTTGCTCTTTTTGAGCTGCTTAAAAAACTCGTCTAGGACGCTTACCACGATGGCGTTCACACTCATGCCTTCGGCCTCAGCCCATTCCTTGAGCTTGGTGCGGGCTTCTGCGCCGACGTGGATGAGCTGGGGGTTGGTGAGTTCCATGCCGGCCTTGCGGGTCTGCTGAATATCGACTTCGTCCTTGTCAACGTGGCTCAAAGCAAAAAGGACGATCCTGGCCAGATCGCCCTTTATTCGAGACTCTTCGGTGATGGCTTCGCGGAGATCAAGGGGAAGGCGCAGCGTCATGCCCGGCCGATCGTCCGTCCACCGCTGCCCCTCACGGTTCACCTTGCGAGTTAATTTCTTTTTGACTGTCTTCTTGACTGCCACCTGGTCCCCTTTTCACTGCCTGAGATACTCTTGCTTCCGACCTGGAGCTAACGCTCCGCCCGGTTCCACCTATCGACATCGCGGTCAGGGGCTCATAGGGGCCGCTAAACAGGATGTCCTTCTCAACCCGCACAAAGAACCTGTATCCGGGCCTCACAACGACCGTGGGCTGAATGCTCAAGTTCCGGCGTGTCACTTCTGTGCCCAGTTGGCCGACTTGCTGGCCAACCGCTTGCCCCACCGTCTGGCCGACACTCTGCGACTGCAGGACCGAGGAGTTCGTTCCCTGGCTGACCTCAATACCGGCTGCAAAGACTGACGTCAAAAGGGCGCCGGAGAGAATACGGCCCCAGTGATTATTGACCTGGTCCCGGAATCCCGCCGCGCCAGCATTATCGTCCCCTTCAAAGCCGACGAGAGCGAGGCTTGAACCATCCGGGAAGATAACCCTTTGCCAGACAGCCTGCAAGGCACTCTGTCCATAGCCAACGTGGGAATTGTAAACACCAATCAGTGTACTCCCGGACGGTATTAGAATGTACCTCCCACTAGCGGAATCAAACACATTTTCACGAACCAGCGCCCGGATCATTCCCGGCAGGTCGGAGTTAAGTTGTTGTTCCAAAATAGCCGGGATGAGCCAGCCGGCCTTGACTTCATATTGGCCCTCGGCAGGCTTGCGTGTCGCATTCAGGTATTCCGTCTGCTGCTTCGAGTGTTGCTGGCCGAAAGCTGTCTTTTGCTCCTGATCGTTCTGGCGCTCGTAGTCTGACCGCTGCTCGAACGCTCCGGGAGTACCGGCCTGCGCGAGAGCGGGCTGGGTCGTGCTTGACATCCCGTTCGCAGTCCCGGCCCCCATCATGGATCGAGCATTCAAGAGCGCCGATTGAATGGCGGACAGCGGATCGGCGGAGGCCGAGGAGGTCTCTTTGCCGGTGTCCAGAAGATTGCCTTTGACTGAGGTTGGGGCCTCCATCGCCTCGCGTTCGCGGTTGTATTCGTCAAGCCGCCGCTGTTCGGCAAAGGATAAAGAGCCGTTAGCAGCAGTCGAGACCGGAGTTTGCCGGTATTCGAGAGGGGGGATGGATGTAGTTTTCGAGGAACTGCCCGGCGCCGACTGAGCCGTGCGGCCCGCAGGTGTCTCGCCGGTCAATATAGATGTACGAAGCGGCGAAGAATCGGGAACGTGCGACTGCCCTGTATTCAGCCCGTTGCGGGCCTGGTCAGATAAGAGACCTTTTTCAACCGTCGTTGCCGGTCCTGTTCCGATCTTCGCAGTATCGGCCTGCTTCACCGTCTTCTTGTGGCGGTTGGCCAGCCCATGCCGCATGTAGGCCGCGGCCAGCACAACCAGCGCGATCAGAATGATTCCGGCCAGGGGGCGCAGCTTGCGGGCCTTCGGCGTGAGCGAGCCATTGACGCCGCGGACGACTTTATCCGTCTGAGCCGCTTCGAGGATCTCTTGCTGATTTTCTTCGCGCGCTCCTTCGAGATTGACGGAGTTGGGGTTTTCATCGGGCTTGACCATCGTCAGTTCTCCTTTCCCGTCTGGGAATATGGTGCCTCGCGTGTGATCGTGATCCGAGTTTGCTTCTTGCCCACGCCCACCACGAGAACCGCTTTGTCGAAGAGCCGGTCCACGATGTAGCGCGAGCCATCGACACGGAAGTTAACCAGTTCCGACTTGCCGTTGACGACCAGAAGCAACGTCGGCAGTTCGCGGAAGCGCCCATCGTTCGGATAGATCAGATAGGTATGCTGGCCATCGTCGAAGACGTGATCCGGGCGGAGATGCTCGTCACCTGTCATCCTGTAGTCGAGGTAGAGACGATCAACGGCGTTCTCACCCATCGGCAAGACGCCATTTTTCTTGTCATTCGCACGGCGCTCCTCGGCAATGGACTCGGCGTTGCGCTTGGCTTCATTCTGCCGGGCCTCGAAGTCCGCCCACTTGGCCCGGTCCTCGTCGGGATACTGAAAGGCCAACCGAGATACGAACCGCGTAGGATCGGAAACCAGCCGCACAACATAGGTGCGCCGGTCTGTCGGCACGATCAAGTCGGTCTCAAGGCCCGCTTCAATCGGCTTGACGATCAGGATCGGTGTTTCATCTAAGCCCGATCCGGAGAGAACCGGTGTGATCTCCCACCGGCGAGAGTCGCCAATCTGCGGCTGGCTCTGGAGATGCTCACCCGCTTCGAGCTCGATTGCGCAGACACGCAATGGCGCGCAGACGAGGACCGGCATTCCCTGGCCATAGATGTAGACGACCTTTCCGTTCGGACCAGGCGTCGGCATCGAGACTCCGGTTTCCCAAAGGCGCGAGACCTCCGCTGCACTGATGCCCGCGGCATTCAGATCGGCATGAGGCGCTGTCCAATTCAAAGGAACTGCTGATCCCTTGTCTGCTGGCGTTGCCGTTTTGAGAGACTCCACGGGAGTGACGGCAGTGACAAGGGGCGGAACCTTGAGCGGTGGAATCGGCTTACGCAGGTCCTGCTTCGTGGCCGGTTGATTCGATTGTGCTTCGAGCGCGGTTTCCGCGCCCTTGAAGTTGTAGCCGGAAAGGTCCTGCTTCTGTTGCGGCGTCAACTGCGAAGCGGTTTCCGCTCCAGCCGCCGCACTTGCGAGTGCAAGGACCACTGCGATAGTTACAAACCGTGTCATTGATTCTGCCCTCCGTTCGGCTTCTGAGCGTTGCCGCTTTGAACATTTGTGGATTGCTGGTCCGTGCCTATCGAGACCACTTCGCCCCAGGTCAGACTCGTGACGTAGAGGCCCAGTGGATTGACCAGCGCCTGCCTTGCGTCCGTCACTTCCTGCGTCACGACAGAAACGAAGGCCCGGTATCGGTGGCTCGACATCAAATTGCCATTCAGGTCGCGAGTCACTTCCGTCCAGGCGACTTCATAGGTTTTGGGCGACTGCTGCACGATGGATTCGACCGATGCATCCACGGTCTCTTTCGTCAGCAAATCGAACGGGGAGTTCTTCGAGTAGAACTCGGTAATGGTTGCCGCAGCCGGTGAGTTCTGCCCGGTCTCGGCATAAACCTCATCGACCAGTCGCCGCTGGGCTACTGCGTCTGCAATCACCGTCCGCAGATTCGTGACCCAACGGGCGACGACCGCTTCCTGCAGCCGCACATCCTTGACCGCGACCTGCTTCGCCGGGATGACCGGAACCGCCCTGCCTACATCGTCGAGAGCGACGACATAGGGAACGGTATTCGAGCGATAACCGATGGCGACCATGCCGGTCACGCAAACCAGCGCCGTCGCCATTGAAAGGAATGCGGCCAAGCGCCAATTGTTCCGGCTCTTGATCTGGTCGCCAAATCGTTCGTCCCACTCCTGCCGGGCGCGAAGATAAGGGGTCTGAGCTGTTGCTTTCTCTGTCACGAGCTACTCCTCTCTCTCGATCCTGAGTTGCGCCGAAGGCGTGTGACCGCTGCCATCGTGCGGGACATTGATGTTGGTGGCATGCCGGGCCAGGGTTTCGATGCTTCTGGTCGCGGACGGTGAGGCTGACGGAGTCGGTGGAGAACTGGCAGGACTCTCCGCTGGTACAGAAGGCGGCGGAGGTGCTGGCGGTGAACTTGGCGTGCCAGTTTCCCCTGAACTGGGAATGGGCGGTGGCGGCGCACTGGCGACTTCCATTGCCGCGTCACCCGCTCCACTTCCAGCAGCCATGCCGACGCTTCCAGCCGCGCCGGCTCCTTCCGCGGCTGCGCCTGCCGTTTCGGTTGCCGCGAGGGCGCCGCCCGCGGCGGCTCCCGCGCCTCCCGTCGCCGCAACAACGGCGACCGTTGCGGCAGTTAGAGCTGCGCCCTTGGCGACCTCCATTCCCATTCCGACCAGATCGGCCGCGCCAGCTCCCAATGTTCCCGAAGCGATTGATGCCGCCATCTTCGGAATCATCCACGAGGCGAAGGCGAACAGCAGCATCGACATCAGCGTCGGGAAGATTTGAGTGATGGGCTGATCGGCCGTATAGCCGTTTAAGGTAGCGATCCAGTTGTTCGAGATCGTATTGAAGACGCCGAGCATCAGGTAAATCAGCATCAGCCGGACGCCAGTGCTGATGGCTAAAGAAATGTACCTTTCAAAATAAGGCGCAGTCCACCGGCTACCACCGAAGCCAAGGAAGATGTAGCCCGCCGACATCACGATAATGGCTTCGAGCTTGGTTACGACGTAGTGCAGGGTGATGATGATGTAGGAGGCGAGAATAATGCAGGCCGCGAGAATCGTAGTAAGCGCTCCGCCTGGCTCGGAGAACAGGCTCACCGCCGAGACCTCAGTGAAAAGGTTCGAGACGAGTTGAAGGCCCTGCGTCATGATGTCGGACGGATTCTGAGCCACAGGGACGCCAGCGGCATTTGCGCCCAGTTGCGCAAAACTGTTGACGATGGCCGGTATCCAGGTCTGGCCGTTGATGAGCACCGCGTAGAAGAACCCAATGACGAGCAGCTTCCGAATCAGGCTCAGAAACAGGCCCATGAAGTCGTGCTCGCGGAGGAACTGCGGCGCACTCCATGCGAAATCCAGCGTCGCCAGCACATAGAAGAGGTAGGTAGCCTCTTGCATGATGGTGGGAATCCACGCGTTGGCCGCCTGCTCAATCTGCTGAAACGTACCGCCGACATCGACCGGCGCCTGTGCATGAGCCGTGGCGGCCGAGGCTACCGCCGCCGCCGCCACAAAAATGAGTCTTTGTCTTCGCGCCATCGGTCAGGCTCCCTTAGAACTTCACGCCATCGGATTTCAGTTGTGGCTTGCCGAAGAAGTTGGCCCGCTCGTTCGCCGTGCAAATCTTTCCTTCGTCCGAGGTGGACCAGTCCGCCGGCGCTTTCGCCCTCTGCACGTTGCACAAAGGCGTCAATTGCTTGCGAAGATCCTCGTGCTTGGCAAGAAAGGACGAAAGTGCTTCGGGTGTTGCCTGCGAGACTTCACCGCCGCCGCCATTCTGAAAGGCGGTGACAATTGCGCTCTTCTCGGCCGTCTTGCAGCCGGCCAGCACAACCAACCCCACGCCAATACCACAAGCTAAAATCCACCTCATCGTTCTCTCCTAGAAGGTCACACCATCACTTGTGACCTGGGTTTGGCCGAAAAACTGGTCGGAGTTTGCCTGCTTCGTCGCCTGCGCTTGAACCATGGTGCTCTGATATGCCGCCTTGCTCTGCATATCCGCCATCATCAGTTGGCGCAACTTCATCAATTGTTCCGCCTGGTTTTCGGCAATCTGGTTTCCGACCTCAATGGCCTGCATTCGCCCTACGGCCGATTGGCTTTGACCCTGTAGGGACTGAAGCAACGCCTCATCGCTGTCGAACTCACTGTTCTGGACACCGGCGGCCTTCAGCGCCCCGAGCGTGCTGTCGAGACTCGTCTGGCTCCAGGTCTGATACGACTGACCATAGTTAGTAGACGTACTGTAGCCGGGAAAGCGGAGCCGGAAAGTGCCGTCCATATTGGCCAGCGTGTAAGAGAGGGACTGGCCAGTGTTGACGATCTGACGCAGACTCGTGATGTCCGAGGCCACGGTTCCGAAGAGTTGATCGGTAATCGTGATTCCGTGTTTGGCCATGTCAAGCAGTTGGTTGAGCTGATTTTCAACCATCAACACCTGTTGTTCGAGCTGCCCGGCCAACTCGACATAGTTGAGGAGTTGCGTGAACTCGGTTGCGAATAGTCCCGGAACGCCCGCGTGCGCCGGCGCCGGGCAGACTGTCTCGACCGCCATCATGGCGACGAGAGCGATTGAGGTTGCGCTCTTAACCAACCATTTGGATTGCATGATTTGTTACTCCTTCGTAGTAGTCGATCCAGCCTTTGTCCACCTTGCGTTCTTGCATCCATGCCGAGATCCACGCTGGACCCAGTTGCTCGGCAAGAACATCGATTCGCGCTCTGTCCTTCTGGCCCGACACCGCGACAAAGGCCAGAGCTACTGGCCCGAGGCGAAACGAAATCATGCGCCTTCCGAGCCGCTGCACAATGTAGTAATCCCGCTTTGGCGTTGCCCCCTGAAGCAGTTCAATTTCACGGCTGTTCAGACCGGCATACTCGTAGAATTGACGCATTCCTTCATTGCCAGCTTCCGAGTTCGGCAGGTAAATCTTTGTCGCCGTGCTCTGGAGAATCGCCGACGCAATCGGCGACTCCTTCACATCGGCCATGCTCTGCGTGGCAAGAAGAACGACTGCGTTCTTCTTGCGCAAAGTCTTTAACCAGTCCTGAATCTTGTCCCGCCAGGCCGGATGCTTCAAGAAGAGCCAGGCTTCGTCAATGGGAACCAGTGTCGGCGAGCCATCGAGGGCGCGTTCCATGCGGCGGAAAAGATAGAGCAGCACCGCCATGATCGTCGCCTCGCCGTAGGAGCCGCTTAGTAGAGTCTCCATCTCGCAGACAACGAACCGCGAAGTCGTCAACCCGTCATTGCGGGCGTCGAGCAGTCCGCCCAAAGCACCGTCGATCACGTAGGGCTGCAATCCGGCCTTGAGCTTCTCGTCCTGGAGGTTGGCTTCGAGTTCGGTCAGTGTCCGCCGTTCGCGCGGGGCCGAGGCAAGCTGCTGAAGCGCACGATGAATTGTGTGCCGCTCGGCCGGACCGACCTCGACCTGCTGCATTCGCAAAACGGTCTCGACCCACTCCTGCCCCCAGCCAAACTCCGCCTCATCGTCGATGTCGCGGAGCGGCTGGAAGCTCAATCCGCCCTCGCCGATGTCGTAAAAGCGTCCGCCCGCGGCTTTGCACAGGGCGTACAGAGAATGCCCCTTATCGAAGGCGAAGACCTGGGCGTTCGGGTAGCGGAACCATTGCGCGACGAAGAGCGAAAGGCTGACGGATTTGCCGGCCCCCGTTGGGCCGATCAACAGAGTATGCCCCACATCGTAGTCGTGCAGGTTGAGCCGGTACGGGACACCGCCCTGCGTCGCCGCATAGAGCAGCGGCGGCGAATTTGGCGGCATAAGAGCGGAGGGATTTTTGCTCTCACCGGCCCAGACGGACGAAATCGGCATTAGGTCCACATAGTTGCGTGTGTGAGCGATAACGCGGCGCACTTGCGCCACGCCATTTCCAGGCAACGTTCCAAAAAAGGCGTCCACGGCATTGATGTCCTCAAGCCGGACGCCGAAACCTCGGTTGATAAGAGCTTTGCGAAACTCACCGATCATGTTGTCAAGGAAGCGGCGGTCCTTATGC
>Ga0326727_10002958_pt1 | contig 55904 bp, 46 predicted proteins | sample MB2enrmetagenome_FD_207643 | JGI IMG/M metagenome (GOLD analysis project Ga0326727, IMG submission 207643) | Lab enriched peat soil microbial communities from McLean, Ithaca, NY, United States - MB29MY | ecosystem: Environmental > Terrestrial > Soil > Wetlands > Peat | place: USA: New York...
GACGCCCGCGCCCTCACACAAGGAGCACGGGGTAAACCTCAACTTCTCGAACCGCCCGGTGCGGACCCGCATGCCGGGTGGTGTGGGAGGGGAGAGCGGGCAACCGCTCCCCCTATCCCGATTGGGCCAATCCTCGACGCCCGCTCGGCCATTGCGCCGCGGCGTGTATCCTTGCAAGCAATATGCCCTACCAGAGAAAAAGGCCCGTTGGCGTGACTTTGCTCGCCATCATGTTCTTGTGGATCGGTTGCGTCGGCGCTCTGATCTTCCCCATCGTCGGCCTGACCGGTGGCGCTTCAGAATTGTGGCGCCTCGCGTTTGGATCGGTCATCCATTCGGCGGAGACGATCAAGACGATATCCGTCGTTCTGGACTTTATCTTGCTGGTGTTTTACGTGGCGTACGCAATCATCGGATTCGGGCTTTGGAAGTTGAAGGATTGGGCCCGCAAAGCCGTTATAGGCCTTTCAATCTTCGGCATCGCAGCCGTCGCTGTTGTTGGGATTGCTATTGTGCGGCCCCTTATTTACGGCTTCATTGGACTCGGCGCTGCACTTGTGGAGTTTGGATGGATAGCCTGGTATCTCATGCGGCCGAGGGTCCGTTACGCTTTCGGTGCGTGGAATCGCTATACCCCAGCGGGCGAGTGGATCGAACCGCCAGGACTCTCGAAGCGAAGTAAGGTCGGCGTCGGCTTTCTCGTCGCAGCCTCGGTTTGCGTTCTCTTCATCGTTCCGCTTTTCCTCGCGATCGATGCAGAGATGCGCGCCTCGGCGCCCTACAAAATGGGGTTGGATGCTGCACAAACGTCACCATGCGTTGTGAAGGCGTTGGGATTGCCGATAAAGCCGGGATCGGTCTTTTCCGGGAGTATTGAAGAATCCTCCACCGAAGGCTCCGCGCAATTGAGCTATTCGATCAGCGGTCCGGCAGGGAAGGGCAACCTAAGCGTGCGGGCGACGAAGGCTCGTGGAAATTGGAATATAGATTCTCTGGCATTCACGCACGGCGCAATTCGCTCGGTCCTTGTTCCTTCAGGATTGGATCACGATTGTCAGTAACTCAGCACTGACCTTGCTCCGCGTGTCTCGCGCCCTATTGTTGCGGGCTCGTCGGCGTTGATTGCGATCCCGATCCCGGTCCGGCGCCGAACGGCGTGCTGCTTGTCTGGCCGCCGCCGAAAGTGTTGGTGGTCGATCCGAATCCCGCGCCCCCGATGGGGTTCGACAGGTTGCTTGCCGGCGTCCCGATCATCCCCGTGTTTCCGCCCTGCATCGTCCTCTCCATCGATGGGTCATAATCAAACTCCCATTCGTTGTAATGGCTCTTCTTCTTGTAGATCAGTAACGATTCCTTCGGACTTACGGGTTTTACGCCGATAATCCCCGCTCCGCCAAATGTTTGTCCCGCGGCAAGCGGGCTGCCGTTCAGGCCGTTGGTCCCAGTCCCCTGGATCGGGTTCCCGTTCGCATCTGTTGCGCCGGGTCCCGATCCGGCGATGGGGTTCCCATTCGCGTCTGTGGCGCCAGTCCCCGATCCGGCGATGGGGTTCCCGTTCGCATCTGTCCCGCCCGCTGAACTCTGCGTGGTGCTGCTCTGCTGGCTGTTGAAGATCGATCCCAGCGTGCCGGCAGAGTTCTGCGAGCCAATTCCCGATCCGCCCGCTCCATTCAGGCCGCCGATTCCGTTTGCGCCGCTCACTCCATTCAGGCCGGCGATACCGTTTCCCCCGCTCATCCCGATGCCGGCCAGCGTGCTGCCGGTCATCAACGCCTGTCCAAAGAACCCCATCGCGATGGGCGCCTGGTTTTGCCCGAACATGATCGGTTTCCAGTCATCCTTGCCCGTCAGGGGGTCAATATACTTCTTCCTCAGGAACCGAATCTCGTTGCTCTTCACCAGCGCGTCCATGTTCGGCGGATAGGCGTGAAACTTCCGGTAATACAGCTGCACCGCGCGGGCGTACTGCTTTCCCCGGTGCATGGTCTCCACCTCGTGGTCCCGCTGGATCGACCGCGTCATCTTGGGCAGCGCAACCGACATCGCAATGGTGAGAATCGCCAGCAGAAACACAACCACGAGCAGCGTGTACCCATCCTCTGACGGCTTGCGCGCAGAACAAATGCCCTTCATTCCCCGCGCTGTTGCAATCGGCTCCAAACCAACCTGCCCCGGATTGTGATTTCTGGTCAGCATCGATGAATAAAAACTCCCGCGCCCCGGTTACTGCGCGATAAGGTTCAGCGTCTGCGTATTGTTATAGCTCATGTCAGTTACTTCTACGCTGGTTGGCTTGATGGCGCCCACTTTGTACCGGTGATCGACGATCTGCCCGGTCGCCGCCATGAATATATCGTCGCCATGCACAAAAAACGCCACCATCGACTTGTCTTTGCCCTCGCTGAACCCGAAGAACTTCAAGTCAATTGCCGGCGGCTTGGGGGGAGGGGGCGGTCCGGTTTGTACTACACTCGGCGCTCCACCCGGCCCCGGCCGCGGCGGTACAATCGGCTTCGGAACGTTTATCGGCGCCGATTCCGCCGAGAATATGTTTCTTCCGGTTCCGGCGTACTCCACGCCCTCGCTTTGTGCCAGGAGGCCGAAATGAATCGCCGGATCGATTCCCGGATTCGTCAGCTTCTTTGCTTCATCGCCTGCCGCAGCCGGCTTCTGCGCGCCCTGCCTTGCCGCCGTCCCCGCGGCCGGTGCGCGCGGTCCAGCCGTTGAAGGACTTGCAGCAGCCGCAGGTCTCACCGGTGGCGCTGACGGCGTCGAAAGCTGGTTGTAAAGCTCATAGCCCACGCCGCCCAGCGCAATCACGATCAGTCCGCCAACCACCGCGATCTTCCCCTTGCTCGCGTTTCCCATCTGGAGGGCCATTTCTACTCACCCTCCCTGTCTGCCGGCTGCTGAGCCGGCGTGGTTCCCGACCCTGCCGCAGGCAGCCCCGCAGGCACATCGGCCGGCCGCAGCCATGTTGACAGTTGCAGCCGCAGGCTCACCATCCCGCCCTGCTGACCGGTCAGCGACATGGCCCGGACCAGGAAGAAGATCTGGTCGCGCTCCAGGCTGTTGATGAACTTCACGATCTGCGGATACTGCCCGGTGATTCCCGCATCCATCTGAATCTCGGTCAGTTCAGTTCCCGGCGCGCCCTGCGAATATTCAAGCCGCGTGAGCCGCACACCCGAAGCCACGCCCAGCGCCAGTACGCGGTTTGAGATCGACGAGTAATCCGGCGAGATGCGCTTCCCTATGAAGGCGGCGGCCGCCTCCCGCGAGGCGTCTACGCGCTTGTCGAGCCCGCGCAACGGAGCCGTCTTGATGTCGAGCGCGCGCAGTTGAACCTGTTTCTCAGCCAGCGCATCGGAGGCGTGCGTATCGATCGCCGCCCAGTCAACGCCCACGCGCACAGCCAGCCCAATGGCCACGGCCAGAAGCACGGCGAAGCCCGCATAGTGCCACGTCAGCGGCGCCGCCAGCCGCTCACGCCACGCATTGATGCGTTCGCTGTTCATTTCGGCTCTCCCGTGTAAGGGCTGCGCCGGCTCGGTTGATCGGGAGACACGGACGCCGGCGCGCTTACGCCAGGATAGGCGCCGCGTCCCGGAGCCGGCCCCGGCGATTGCCTGAAAGGCGAAACACGATTGGGCGTCATCGGCTTTGCCCCGGCCGGCCCGGGCGCCGCCTGCTGCGGCGCAACCACCGGCGCGGATTGCTCGACGCTGCTCTCCGCCTCAAGCGACTTCTGTTTCTTCCTTTCAGCCGTCAGCTCATCCTCGGTGGGAGGAACGTATTCCGCCTGCAAATCGAAGTTGAACCGGTTCGATACGCTTACCGGCTCAATCGTCCTCTGGTTGGGGTTGTTGGCCGACTCTGCTTCTTCGCCTACGATGCGCGGCGACTGGAAGCGCTTGGAGTGCTCCAGGTTCTTTACCAGCTCGTCTGACAGGTCGTGCGGCCCCACCACGCGCAGATGCAGCGTGATCTTGCCGTCTTTACCGCGCTGCGGCTCAAGCTGCGTCACCTGCACGCTGCCCGGCAGCTCGGTCTCAAGGCTCTCCATCGCCATCGTCCAACTGAATGCCTTCTTCTCGAACAGGTCGTTCAGTTCGTCCACTTCCAGCATGAACTGCGCGTTTTTGGGCTGGGCCATCATCGACTCGTAGCCCTGCCGCTCGGCATTGATCTTGGCAATCGCCCCGTCGAGCGAGTGCTCGCGCGCCCGCGCGGCTTCAGCCTTGCTGTGAACCAGGTGCAGAGCCCCGAGCGCGGCCAGCGAGAACACAGCCAGCGCAATCATGGCGATGCGCAACCGCTTCATCGCCGGTCCAACGTCGACGAACGGCCGCGTGGCGAGATTCAGTGTGATTCTCACGCTCTTGCTCCCGCCAGCGCGCCGGTTACTCCGGCAATGCTGCGATGTTCCAGAGACGCCATGGCTCCGGTATCCGGCTTCGGCGCCAGCTCCACTACCGGCAGATCGGATTCGCCAATCCACCCGGCAAACTCCGCCGCGTCGCGATTGCCCGTGTAGTAGAGCTTCGACGGCCGTGCTCCCAGCCGGTCTTCGTAGTAGGCAGTGGCCACGGCCACTGTGCGTTCAATCTCCCGCGCCCGCTCGCCGGCGTCATCCGGCAGCTCCAGGTTCCTGTAGAGGAGCAGCTCCTGCCCGTTGGCGATCAGCGTCGTAATGCCGCGCGAGCTCAGATTCGCCGCCAGCGCCGCCTCCATCTCATCCACCGTCTCAATCGCCGCCAGGCTGGAGGGCAGCACGGCGCCCGGGTCATACCCCGCCGCCCGCAACACGGCTTCATACTCGGCCAGCACCGGCCCGGGGATGATCGCCGCCAGCACCTTGCACTGCTCTTTGGTCTGGCTCAAGATCTGGTAGCTTACTCCCGCCTGCTCCACATCGAAGGGCACCATCTTGCGCAGGCGGAATCGCATCACGGGAGTCGCCTCGGCCTTCTTGGCGGGCAAGGTATCAAAGTCGAGCATGAACACTCTCACCACCGTGTCGGGCACCACCAGCGTAACGGCGCGCGACCGCGGCGAAAGCTGCCCCAGCGCCGAACGGATGGCGCCGGCGACGGCTTCAGGCGCGCGAAGGTTGATCTCCTCCACGCTGGGCGCAACCGCGCCCTCGGGCAACGGCACAAATGTGTAAACCGGTCCGGGCGCTCCGGCAGTCAGAGCCGCCGCCAGCACGCCCTCCGGCGTAATCTCCACCGCCGCCGGCGGCCGCCCGCCAGTTTCGCTCTTCCTCTTCGCCGCATCCAGAATCGATCTCATTCCCGCTGTCTCTTGTCCTTCGGTCCCTGGTCCCTGTCTTACCGCGAGGCCTCAATAAACGTCACCTTGTTGATCTCCTTAAGCGTGGTCAGCCCGCGCCGCACGCGGTCAATCGCCGACTCGCGCAAAAACGTCATGCCCTCTCTCTGGGCTTCTCTGCGAATCTCCGAGGTCGGCTTTTTGTCGAGAATGATCTCGCGAATCGTATCGGTGAGGTCCAGCAGCTCGTGGATCGCCGTTCTTCCCCGGTATCCCGTTCCGCCGCACTCCATGCAGCCCGCGCCCTCGCGGAAGCCGAAGCCGCGCCACTGTTCCGGATCGAGGCCGCTTGTCACCAGCTCCGCATCGGTATAGTGCACGGTCCGCGCGCAGTAATCGCAGATGGTCCGGACCAGCCGCTGCGCCAGAATGCAGTTGAGCGCGGAAACAAAGTTGTATGCCTCGACGCCCATGTTCAAGAAGCGGCCCAGCACATCGACCACGTTGTTGGCGTGCACCGTGGTGAATACCAGGTGGCCGGTCAGCGCGGAGTTGATGGCGATCTGCGCCGTCTCCTGGTCGCGAATCTCGCCAACCAGAATCTTGTCAGGGTCGTGGCGCAGAATCGACCTCAAGCCGCGCGCGAAAGTGAGTCCCTTCTTCTCGTTTACCGGAATCTGCGTGATGCCGCGAATCTGGTATTCAACCGGGTCCTCGATGGTGATGATCTTGTCTTCGTCGCTCTTGATCTCGTTCAGAGCCGCGTACAGCGTGGTCGTCTTGCCCGAGCCCGTCGGCCCGGTCACCAGCACCATCCCGTACGGCTCGCGAATATACCTTCTGAACCTGCGCAGATCGTCTTCCGCGAATCCCACAACGTCGAGGGTCAGGTTCTTGAACTTTTCGCTCATCGACTCCTTGTCGAGCACGCGCAGCACGGCATTTTCGCCGTGAACCGTGGGCATGATCGACACGCGGAAGTCGATCAGCCTGCCCTTGTAGCGCACCCGGAAGCGGCCGTCCTGCGGCACTCTTCGCTCGGCAATGTCGAGCTCGCTCATGATCTTGATGCGGCTCAGAATCGTGGAGTGATGCTCGCGCGCAATCGGCGCCATTGCTGCCTGCAGCACGCCGTCAATGCGGTACTTCACAATCACTGAATCATCGAGCGTCTCGATGTGGATATCCGATGCTCTCCGCTCCAACGCAGTAAAGATCGTGGTGTCCACCAGCCGGATAATGGGGCTGATGTCTTCTTCGCTGGTCAGCTTTTCGATCGAGATATTCTCGTCGGCGTTTTCCTCGCCGGTCAAAACGTCGAAGGTCAGTCCTTCGCTGGCCTCGTCCAAAACGCGCTGGCTCTGCTCGGTCTTCTTCAGCAGGTCGGTGATCTGCGAGAGCGTGGCCACGCGCGGCACAATCCGCTGCCCCAGCAACCCCGCGATCTCATCCAGCACCATCAGCCGGGAGGGATCGCTGACGGCGATCACCAGCCCGTCCGGCTGCTGCTCAATGGGAACAAAGTTGTAGCGGAACATCAGCTCCACCGGCACTGTGCGCAGCAGATCGTGCTGGATCTTGAAGTTCTTGAGATCGACAAATTCGGCGTGATAGCGTCGCGCCAGCAACTCCGCATGGCCGCGCTCGTCCACGGCCTGCGGAACCGGAAGAACGATCAGATTTGCATCGGACATAGCTTGTTATCCTCCGGCCTGGCCCAGCGAGAAGATGGGCAGGTACAGCGAGATCAGAATAAAGACTACGACCACGCCCATGACGATCAGAATCGCCGGCTCAATGAGCGCCAGCGCCGCAGCCAGCGCCGTGGCCACGTCTTCCTCAAAGAATTCGGCCACGGAGTTCAGCATCGCCGGCAGCGCACCAGTCTGTTCGCCCACCGTGATCATGTCGGTGGCAAGCTGCGGAAACACCCCCGTCCCGACCAGCGAATCGGCCAGGCTCTTGCCCTCCTGCACGGTGGTAATCGACGAAGTCACCGCCTTCGAAACCCTCCGCGACGAGATCGACCGCGCCGCTGTCTCCAGCGCCGGCACCAGCGGCAATCCGCCCGTCAGCAGGGTCGATAACGTTCTTGAGAACAGCGCCACCTGGTATTTGAGCCAGATTTTGCCAAACACCGGCGATCCGACCCGGAACCCATCCACAAAGTCCTGTCCGCGCTCGGTGATTGCGAACCGATAAAATGCCGTCAGCGTTGTCAGCAGACCCAGCAGCAGATACAAAATGTTGTGCTGCATCCACTTGCCAAACGCCAGCAGCGCCATGGTCATGGCCGGCAGCTTTGAGCCCATCTGTTCGTAGAGCGAGGCAAATTGCGGCACCACCACCGTGAACATGAACGTCATCAAACCGCATACCAGCGTCAGCAGCACGCCCGGATAAATGAGCGAACCTACCAGCTTCTTGCGCAGCGTGAGCGAGACCCGCTGGAAGCTCACATACCGTTCCAGAACCTCTTGCAAATTGCCCGACCGCTCACCTGCCAGCAGCGTCGTGTTGTACATCACCGGGAAGCCGCCCTGTGCCTCGAAGGCCGCCGAAAGCGACTCGCCCGTCTTCACCCGGGCCGATACGTTATCGAGCTGCCCGGCAAAGTGAGCATTTTTCTGGATCTTTCCCAGCATTTCGAGCGAGCTCAGAATCGGCAGGCCGGCGCGGATGAGGGTCAAGAACTGCTGGTTGAAGATCAGGAACGGCTCGAGCTTCACCTTTCTGCGCCGCGAGCCCAGCCCGCCACGCCCCTTCACCGAATACACGTGGTAGCCGGCGTGCACAAACCGCGTGCGCAGCTCCTCGGCTGAGGCGGCCGTGTGCACCTGTTCCTGCACACGGCCGCGCTCATCGGCCAGCTTGATGACGAACTCTGCCATAAATGATCTGCGGTTGACCCCCGTCGCAACGGCGTTCACCGCCCGTTCTCGAAGTGCTCCAACCTAAGGGTATCAGTAACTTCACACTATAGACGCCGGTCGGCGGTGCAACGTTCGGCGGGTAAGGCCGCCGCTGTATGCTGATTCCGGAGAACTTCATGCACCCGGCCTCTGCCAGCCGCCCAATCCTGACTCTCCGTCCTCATTCCCTGGTGCGCGTTTCATGGCGCCTGCCTGTGGCCCTCCTCGCTTTAGCCGCCCTTGGAGCCACCTTCGCCATCCGTTTATATCCCCGCCACGCCGCCGTCGTCGTCCCCTACCCGCACGATTTAGCCCAGGTCAGTTTTGCCGTCGCCGGCGATGTTATTCCGCACGAGCCGGTCCGCGCGGCTGCCGCTGCCGCGAGCGACGGTGAAGCCGGCTGGGCCGCGCTCCTCTCCAACGTGGCCGACGTCTTCCAATCCGCCGACTTCGGTTTCGTCAACCTTGAGACCCCCGTCGCGCCCAACCACTCCCACGGAACCAAGGCCTTTCTCTTCAACGCGCCGGTCGAGCTGCCCCAGGCGCTCAAGGCCAGCGGCATCAAGATCGTCTCCTTTGCCAACAACCACGTCTTCGATCAGGGCTGGGCCGGATTTGCCGAGTCCCGCGACCACCTGCGCGAAACGGGCCTGCTCTTTGCCGGAACCAGCGACAACGCGGCAACCGCCTGGCAGCCCGTCATTACCGAGGCCAACGGCATCAAGGTGGGCTGGCTCGGCCTCACGCGCTGGCTCAACGGCAACCGCAATCCCGAGGATCCCGCGCAGCCCCACGTTAACTTCTACCCATATCCCAACGACTCGGGAGGCGCGACGGGCGCCGATGAGGCCCAACTTCTCGATTCAGTAAGAGCCGCCCGCGCCCAGTGCGATCTGCTCGTCGTCTCTATCCACTGGGGAGTGGAGTACGCCACCGCACCGCGGCCCGAGGATATCGATATCGCCCACAAGATGCTCGATGCCGGCGCCTCAGTCATCGTTGGCGCCCACCCCCACGTGCTGCAGCAGGTTGAAACCTACAAGACCCAGGACGGCCGCGACACCATCATCTTTTACTCGCTGGGCAACTTCCTCAGTAACCAGTCGCGCAGCTACGTCGACGGCCTCAATCCCGACTCGAACGGAGATCCACGCGACGAGCTCATCGGCCTCTTTTCAGCCGTGCGCCGCGACTACGGGCCGGCGGGAATCCGCGTGGAGCTTGGCCACGTCGGCATCCTGCCCGTTTGGGAAGACAATAACCGCAATGACATGGCCGCCGGCAGAGCTAAGACGCCGGTGATCGGGCCGGTGCTGATTGACCGCGAAATTCCCCTCGTGCAGGCCCGGCTGGATGAATTGTCAAAACAGACGGTTCCAGCCGCATCAACAAGTGTTGCGCCGTCAGCATCAGGCCCTGTAAACCAGCCCTCGCAGGCTGGCGGCCTCACGCCGGACCAGAAGAGGGAATTCATCGGGCTCACCAGCCGCCTCAAGCTCCTCACCGATCGCCGCGGCCAGATCCTCGCCCGAACGGGCGACGAATTCGTCACTGCTCCGCCCAAATTGCCGGCCAAACCCTAGTGACCGTCGAACCAAGGCACGCGACCAGTACGGTATGCTTGACTGCGACACCATAGTTGATTGAGACGAGACGATGCCGACCGAGACCGCCGAGCACCAGCAGAGGAAGCGCCGCTTCAACCGCCTCAATGTCCTCATTGAGATCGCTCTCATCCCCATTGCTTTTGTTGTGGCCGCTATCGCCATTCCGCTCAGCTTCATTCCACGCTGGCTGCAAAAGAATCGCGAGGGCTCTTTCCGTGCGCTCCTCAAGTCACGCGGCCGCCTTATCAACTGGCAGGAGTTTCTCCGCTCCATGCACGAGACCGGCGGCACGTGCATCGAAGAGAAGTTTTCGTCCAAGGGCCCCGTCCGCTTCTGGTGGACCGCAGAGAACGTCTATTCCGAATCGCCCCACGAGATCATCGACTGGTTCACGATGCGCAAAGGCCGCCGGGGCGGATCCTTCATCCGCTGGTGCCGCGAGCGCTACACCGACGCCGATACCGGCATCGCGGTTCTGGTGGATGCCGCCTTCGTCCCCCGCCGCGAGATTTATGCCATCTGGGCCGAGTGCCGCTCCCAGGCAGGCCCCGCGCGCTGGGTCGAAGTCGCGCCCCCCGAGATCCTTCCGAGCATGCCGGGCGCAGTCAATCCGGATGCGACGGCGGCGCAGAGCCGGTAGGCAATAGCAAATAGCCAATAGCCAAATAGCCAACAGCCAATAGCCGAAAGCCAGTAGCCGGAAGCTACAGGCTGCGAGCTACCGGCACGATTCTGACCCCTGATCCCTGACCTCTGATCCCCGCCGTTAGTACCCGTTTGCCACCAGCCACTCCGCAGTCAGGTCCATCTCGGGCTTCTTCGCCTGCATCTGCATGGCGGCCAGCTTCACCAGCACGTCGGCTTCCACGTTCACCGGGTCGCCCACCTTCAGTGCGTGCAGGTTCGTCCGCCAGTAGGTCAGCGGCAGAATCGCAATCGTGATCTCCTCGCCGTCGAACGCGGCGATCGTCAGGCTGATGCCCTCAACGGCCACCGACCCCTTATGCACCATCCACTGCCTGACGTTTTCAGGCACTCTCACCTTGAGCGTCCAATCGGTCGTCTGGCGATCGAATTCCGGGCTTTTTTCCGGAATCACAGGGTCCAGCGCTGCCATCACTCCTGCCCCATCCACGTGTCCCTGCACAACGTGCCCGCCCAGCGGACTGCCAGCCGCGGTGGGCAGTTCCAAGTTCACCTTCGCGCCCGGCTGCAGGTTGCCCAGCGAGGTACGGTCGAGCGTCTCCTGCGCCAGGTCGGCGTGAAAGTACGTGGGATCCACGTCCAGCGCCGTCAAACATACACCTGAAACCGCCAGCGAGTCGCCTTCGCGCAGCCGGCCGGCAATTCCCGGCGCTTCGACGACAATCCGCCGCACGCCGCCGCGATCCTTCAGGCTTACCAGCGTTCCCGTCTGCTCAATAATTCCGGTAAACATGGCTCCATTCTAAAGGGCGTCGAGTCAGCAAGTCTGCGAGTCAGCAAAATGCAGCGGAGTTCGCGGAGTCAGGGCCGCAGCCAGGAGAGGCAAGATTGCGTGATCCCGAGGAGCGAGCGAGGTCCGGCGCAGGCCGCGCATCAGAACCTGATATTGATGCCCTTCTCGCACATATCGGCGAAGACCGACAGGAGATTGGTAATACCCAGCAGTTCCCGAACCTGTTTGCCGAGATTGATGAGTTCCAGGCAGCTGCCGGCACTTTTGGCCGAGACGTAGAGGCGAACCAGGGTGCCGAGCCCCATGCTGTCTACAAAGGCCAGATCGGTCAAATCGAGCACTATGCGCGTGCTCCCCGGAATGAGTTCATGGACCCGGTCGTAGAGCACGTTGCACACGCCGGCCACCAGCCGCCCGTGGCAGTGCACCAGGAAGACCTTGCCTTTGTGTTCGACATCCAGCGTGAGCAATTTCGCAGCCGCTGCATCAGGCATCTGAATTTTCCTTGACCAGAGGTGGAAAGGGGAAAGTTTCCGCACGATTGTCTCACATGCAATCGGCAATGGCACGCGGAATCATCGCGACCGCAAGTCAGCAAATCGGCGAGTCAGCGAGTCGGCGGCTTCCCGTCCAAACGAGACGGGGCGCGAACCCGCTCCCTGGTCTGTCATCGAAAATCTTCGCAAAGTTTACGCAAAGCGCTACCAACTAAATAATTGGTTAGCCGTCCAACCTTCGAACGCTGCATTCACCCGAGAGCTGCACGCACCTGATACAAGAGAAGAGGAGCGGTATCTTCCCCCGCTTTCCTGACGTGATGAAGCAATTTGATGCTTTCCGGCTCGACTCGGCCAACGGCTGCCTGTGGCGCGGCGACGAACACATCGCTTTGCCCCCCAAGCCCTTTGCCATATTGAATTTCCTGGTTGAAAACCCGGGCCGCCTCATCACTCACGACGAACTCCTCGACAAGCTCTGGCCTGAGACCTTCGTCCAGCCCCAGGTCCTGCGTACTTACGTTCTCGGGCTCCGCAAAGTCCTGGGCGACGAAGCCGGCAATCCCCGCTTCATCCAGACCATGCCCAAACGCGGCTACCGCTTTGTTGCCTCGGTCACCGATTCACAGGAACAGCTCTCCGCTTCCGCCCCGGGAACCACCTACCTCACAGCATCTGCCGCGCACGGCGGCTCCCCGGGGTTCGTGAACCGCACCCAGGAGCTCGCGCTCCTGGGAGCTGAGTTCGGTCGCATCGGCCAAGGTAAACGCCGCGTCGTTTTCGTCACCGGCGAAGCCGGCATTGGCAAGACTGCCCTGGTTGACCATTTCTGCCGCGGGCTCCCGGCCGGAACCATTGTCGCCCGCGGCGAGTGCGTTCCCGGCGTTGGCGCCAGGGAAGAGTATTACCCGGTGAATGAAGCGCTTGGTCATTTGTGCAGCTCAGCCGCTGCCGAGGCGATCTGCGGCGTTCTGGCGCGCATGGCCCCGGCCTGGCTGGCCCACATCGGCCGCCAGCCCCAGCCTCCGCAGCCCTCCGCGGCCCAACCCCCTCTTCAGGCCCGCATGCCCGGTGACCTCTGCGCCGCCCTCGAAGAAATCTCCCGCGCCGAGCCGCTGGTTCTAGTCTTCGAAGACCTGCACTGGGCCGACGCCGCCACGCTGAACCTGCTGGCCGCGCTGGGGCGCCGCCGCGCCCCGGCCAATCTTCTCGTCCTAGCCACATTCCGTCCGCGCAGCATCGCGCCAGACCATCCGCTTCGCGCCCTCAAGCACGACATGCTTGTCCGCAAACTATGCATAGAGGCCGCGCTCGAGCCATTTCCGAAGTCGGCGGTCGCCAGCCTCATCATGGAGGAACTGCATCAGCCCTCGCTGCCGCGAGGACTGAGCGAATTCGTTCATCACCACTCCGAGGGCAACCCGCTCTTTGCCATCGCCATCGTCGAGCACCTCATCGTGCAGCAGATTCTGGTCAACTCAGGGCGCAATGGCGCCCCTCAATGGGAGATCCGCTCCGCGCTCGACTCCATCGACTCCGAGGTACCCGGCAAACTTGCCGAGATGGTCGAGCTGGAGATCGAACGCCTCGATCCCGATGTCAAAGAACTGCTTGAAGCGGGCAGCCTGCTCAACATTGCCTTTCCGTCCTGGGCGGTCGCTGCTGCAGTCGGTTGCGACGCCGCCGAGGTGGAGGAGCGTTGCGATGCCATGGCCCGCAGCCTGCACTTTGTGAACCGCGCCGGCGAAGATGAGCTGCCGGGAGGCGCGTGCTCGGCTTTTTACGTCTTCGCTCACGAGGTCTACCGCGAGGTTCTCTATCAAAGGCAATCGGCTGCGCGCCGGGCGCAACGGCATGTGCGCATCGCCGAACGGCTGGCGCAGCTTTTTAAAGGCCGCGAAGCCGATGTTGCCCGCGAGATGGCTGTGCACTTTGAAGCAGCCGGTGAGTTGAAGCGAGCGGCACAGGCTTTGCGCGCAGCCGCCGCGCATGCCGCCGATCGCAATGCGCAGTTTGAGGCCGCGGAACTCAACGACCGCGCTGCGCAAATCGAAGCCCGCGCTTAGAGCGGTTCCAGGATAGACGTACCCTATCCAGCTTTTGTGCAGGGTCGTCCCTTCCTGGGGTCGGGACGACTTATCTGTATCGCCTCCGGGGTATAGCAATCCTGGAACCGCTGTAATCAGCCCCTGCGCAACAAAACGCGCGCGGTCTTCGCGTGTCTGCCTGGCTTCAAAGGCTCCCTACAATAACTTCACAGATTCTAGACAGGAACTTGACGACTTTATTTAATGAGGCGGGCTAAGGTCATCTGCAGTCAGGAGGTCCACTTCAATGAAGATCACACTTCGCTCCCTCGTCCTGGCGTCAGCTGTTCTGGCGACTGCAGCCGTAACCGTCAAGACCGCGATGGCGGCCACCACCCTCAACGTTCCCTTCGCATTCACCGTTGGCAATCAGACCTGCCCCGCGGGCCACTACCTGGTTGAGCGCGATTTCAATGGCAACGAAGTCAAGCTGGTCGGCGCAACGACGAGCTTCACCTGGGTCATTCACCCCGGCGATGCGGCCCCCAGCGAAAATCGCGTGGTGCTCAAGTTCCACGACATCGGATCGGCCCATACGCTCAGCGCAATCCAGTATGGTTCGCTCACCACTTCCCGGCTGGACCAGAAGGCGCTCGGCCAGGAAGCGCGTTCCACCGAGATCGTTCTCGGCAAGTAAGCGCGGCTCTCAACCCCACAGGCTCCCCCAACCCAAATGGCGACTCGAGGACGCATCGAAACCCGATGCGTCCTTTTTTTCTGCGTCGAGTTCGTCGATTGCCCCCATGGCAGAAGCCGTCTCGCATTTGGCATAATTCATTCGAATGCTCTGCTCCGATCTTGCTCTCTCTCGCCGCCTCGAACGTGCCGAAGGTTTTGCCTGCGTTCAGTTCGCTGCCGCTCGCCGCCGCCTCTTTCCATCGAGCGGTGCAGAGTGGATGGAATGCGCCGGAACTTACGCGGCCTTCGACGGAGCCGACTCGCCCATCACGCAGACGTTCTGCGTGGGACTGCTCGAGGAACTGAACCCCGCCACGCTCGACACGCTCGAAGAGTTCTTCTTCGATCGTGGCGCGGACGTTCATCACGAGGTAAGCCCATTTGCCGGCATTCCGGCCCTTGAGCTGCTGTGCTCCCGGGGCTACCGGCCGTTCGAGATCAGCAACATTCTGTATCAGTCGCTGGAGCGCAACGCCGGCGTGCCCGTCACGCGTTCGAACAGCGCCATTACCGTGCGCGCAGTCTCAGCTGAAGAAGGTCCGCTGTGGAGCAGCGTCAGCGCCCGCGGATGGTCGCACGATCACCCCGAGCTCCACGACTTCCTGCTCGATGTCGGCGCCATTTCCGCTTCGCGCGAGGGAAGCACCTGCTTTATCGCCGAGCACAACGGCACGCCCGGCGCCGCGGGTGTTGTGTGCATCCATGACGGGATCGCGCTTTTAGGTGGCGCGGCCACGGTGCCTGAGCAGCGGCGGCTGGGATTGCAGAGCGCGCTTCTCGAGTACCGCCTGAATTACGCGCTCGAACATGGATGTGACGTTGCCATGATTGTCACTGAGCCCGGCAGCGGCTCGCAGCGCAACGCCGAACGCGAAGGCTTCCGCATCGCCTACACCAGGACCAAGTGGCGTCTCGCGCGGCCAGCATGATTGCGGTGCATTAGAAGCAGCCTCAAAAATGTTCTTGCGTGGTGAAAGGCGGCCCTCAGGGGCTAAAGCCCGGCGTTGGAAGGGAAGCGTCTGCGGCACGAGTAAACTCGTGCCCTTTTACAGTACCTTGTTCCGCAGGCCTTTTTCAGCAAACTCCGAAGCCCTGACCTACCAGCCGTGCCCTTTTACGAGACTGTTTCTCAGGCTGGTTCCAGTTCACTATTTCACTCTTTCACTTCTTCACTCGTCCCCGGCCACGGATCCTTGAGCAGCGAGCACAAGCCCAGGTCGTTGCCGTAGCGCTCAACCTCGACGGCCTCCATGTGCACAAAGCGGGCCATGCCGCGGAACGCGGGCACCGCGTCGGAGCCCATGATTTGCGGCGCAACGAAAAGATGCACGCGATCCACAAGGCCTCCGGCCAGCATTGCCGTGTTCAGCCGCGTGCCGGTCTCGGTCAGCAGCGTCAGAATGCCTTCGTCGCCAAGCACGTCCAGCACTTTTCCAAGCGGCACACGGCCGGCCTCGGCCGGCAGTACTTCAACGCGCACGCCGCGCCGGCGCAGTTCATCGGCACGGGCCTGATCCGCGGACACAGTAAAGATCAGCACATCGTTCTGCGCGGTCGCGACCATTTTGGCGTCGAGCGGCATGCGCAGCGCCGAATCGAGCACGATGCGCAGCAGCGGCCGGCGGCGGCGCAATCCGCTGCGATCGGTGAGCCACGGATCGTCGGCCAGCACAGTGTCAACGCCCACCATCGCCGCATCCGCCTGCCAGCGCAACGGCTGCACTGCCGCACGCGCAAGTTCGCTGGTAATCCAGTAAGGCGCGGCGGGTCCAGCTTGGTGCCCCGGCGGCGGCGCGATGCGCCCATCCAACGACATGGCGACCTTCATTAACACAAACGGGCGCTTATGCTGGCTCCAGCGCGCGAAGCCTTCGTTCAGCCGCCGCGCCTCAGCCTGACAAACGCCCAGCGTCACTTCAATCCCGGCGGCCTTCAACGCATCGGCTCCATGGCCGGCTACGTTAGGATTGGGATCGATGGTCGCCGCCACCACGCGCTTGAGGCCGGCCTCGATGAACGCCGCGGTGCAGGGAGGCGTGCGTCCCTGGTGGTTGCAGGGTTCGAGAGTCACATACGCCGTGCCGCCGCGCAGCCGCTCGCCCGCGTGCTCTCTGGCCTCGCGCAGCGCCACAACCTCGGCGTGGTCCACCAGGTCGTACTCGTGCCATCCCTCGCCCACCACCTGGCCCGCGCGGTCCAACACCACGCATCCGACAACAGGATTCGGTGAGCAAAGCCCGATGCCGCGCTGGGCCAGCTCCAGCGCGCGGCGCATCCAGTAAAGGTCTTTTGTCGATTGATCGCTCATGAAATCACGAATGAGGAACAATCAAGTGTAAATCGGGTAGCGAGGGGGATGGAAATTGAAGACGGGAAGCCCGTTCTTCGGATACCAATGGACTTATTGGACCAGAGAGCGACTCGTTTTGTTCTTGTAATTCCACCGCACCACGAGCGCTACGACCGTCACGCAGAGGATGAAAGCGCGCAGCGGATAGAGCAGGGCTAAGTAGTCGTGGCGGGTACCAGTGAGGTCGATCACGACTCCGATCAGTGCGGCGACTGCGGTGATGCTCCACGTTTCGACGGGTTCGGGCGCGCGGCCGGGCTTCCACACCCAGAGGCTTTCAATCGTGGGAAAATAGGCGACCGACATAACCAACTGGAATCCCACGAAGCCGATCCATGCGATCCTGGTTATCATCCATGCGGCCAGGCTGATGCAGGAAATCACCAGGCATAATTGCTCATTCCTGGTGAAGCGTATTCTTCTGCTTCGCTGCTCGATGAAGAGCGAAGCGAGAATGATTGTGACAACGGCGCCGTCGGTTACGTTGAGCGCGGCCTTCACAATGCTGTGATCGTGCGAGGTAAAGTAAGCCGCCATACTCATGAGAACGCCGATCTCAAAGATCAGCCAGGTTGCGATCCGCGGATAACTTTCCTTGCGGATCAACTTTGCGCAATAGTACACGCCCACGCAGGCGTCCAGTATTGCCACGACGATTGCTGCGCAGCCTGATGCCGTCACCGGTCGAAACGCCTCCGTTTGGCTGGGTGCTTCCCATGGCGAGCCAGAGTGTTACTGCTCAAGGGTGGACAAATATTGAGCCGCCGTGCTTACCCCAGCAGCGACTCCACAAAATCGGGCGCGGAAAACTCGAGCAGGTCTTCCATCTTCTCGCCCACGCCCACAAACCGTACCGGCAGGTCGAGCTCGCGCGCGATGGCCACGGCAATGCCGCCCTTGGCAGTGCCATCGAGCTTGGTGAGCACAATGCCCGACACGCCCGCCGCTCCGGTAAACTGCCGTGCCTGTTCCAGGCCGTTCTGCCCGGTGGTCGCGTCCATCACCAGCAGCACCTCGTGCGGAGCGCCGGGAATCAGCTTAGCGGCGATGCGCCGCATCTTGTCGAGCTCGTCCATCAGGCCGCTCTTCGTATGCAGCCGGCCGGCCGTGTCCACATACAGGTCGTCAATCTTCCGCGCCTTGGCCGCTGCAATCGAGTCATACAACACCGCCGACGGATCTCCACCCTGGCGCGTTTTGATCATCTCCACGCCCGAGCGCGAGGCCCATATCTCGAGCTGCTCAATCGCCGCCGCGCGAAACGTATCTGCCGCGCACAGCAACGTGCTGCGCCCCTGCGAGCGGCTCCATGCCGCCAGTTTGCCGCTGGATGTTGTCTTGCCCGTCCCGTTCACGCCCACCAGAAACGTCACCTTTGGCTGCACATCGGGCGAGGGAATCGGCCGCCGCGGAGCTTCCAGAATCGACACAAGCTGCTGCTTGAGCAACTCGCGCAGCTCGGCCCCGCCTTCGATTGCTTCGTGGCGCGCTCGATCGCGCAGGGCATCCAGAATCGCCGTCGTTGTCGGCACGCCGACGTCGGTGGTCAAGAGCGCCGTCTCCAGCTCCTCGAGCGCGGCATCGTCGACGACGCGCGTCATCGCGGCCAGGTCTGAGATCTTGGCGGAGAAGGACTCGCGCGTCCGCGTTACCGCCTGGCGCATGCGGCTGAAAAAGCCGCCCTTCTTCTCGCCCTGCTCGTCCGGCTCCGGCTTTTCGGGTTCCTGCAGGCTGCCAAATAGGGTAGTAAACGACATGTCTAATCTCAAGGATAGTGGATGGGGGCGTTGGCCGGCAGCGGAGCTTGCGCCCTCGAGGTCCACCAAACCGCAACCTTCAGGAATCCAGGCTCCGGGCCGAGGCGGGCTCGGCCGCGCCGCGTTCGACGCTGTCCGGAATCTCCTCAAGCTGGCCGCTGGCATAAAGCGCGCGCAGCGCCTTTTTGTCGAATTTGCCCACGCTTGTCTTGGGTACCTCGCGGATGAAGGTCCAGCGCTCGGGAATCCACCAGCGGGCCACGCGCGAAACGAGGTGCGAGCGCAGTGAGGCAATGCCGAGGGCCTCGCCGTTCCTGGTCACAACGCAGGCCAGCGGGCGCTCGCCCCATTTCTCGTCGGGAACGCCGATCACCGCAGCCTCCAGCACCTCGGGGTGGTCGATGATGGCGTTCTCAAGCTCCACCGACGAAATCCATTCGCCGCCCGACTTGATCACGTCTTTGGTGCGGTCGGTGATCTGGATATAACCGCAGTCATCGACGACGCCCATATCGCCGGTGCGCAGCCAACCCTGGTGAAAGCGGTCTTCAGACTCGACCCCGTAGTACGACGAGGTGACCCACGGCCCGCGAACCTCAATCTCGCCCACCGACTTGCCATCCCAGGGGAGAACGGTTTCGCCATCGCAGATGCGCAGTTCAACGCCGGGGATGACGCGGCCGGTCTTGGTCGTCCATTCGATTACTTCGTCGGGCGGGCAGTTGCGCGGAGGCTGAGCGACCGCGGCAACCGGGCTGGTTTCAGTCATGCCCCAGCCCTGGATGACGGGGATGTTGAAGCGGGTAAGAAAGCCCTCGGCCAGGCTGCGCGGCAGGGCGGCGCCGCCGCTCAGCAGCGTGCGGAAAAACGAAAGGTCGATGTTGTTTGCCGCGGCGTAATTGAACATAGCCGAAAGCACCGTGGGCACACCCGCGGCCATGGTGGGGCGATATTCGCAAATCATGCGGCAGAGCGGTTCGGGCTGCAGATACTGACCCGGCATCAGCAGGTCACAGCCGGCGAAGAAGGATGCGTAAGGGATGCCCCATGCATTGGCGTGAAACATGGGAACGATCATCAGGTTGCGGTCGCTCTCAGTGGCGCCTACGCACCAGGGCGCACAGGTTGAGAGCGCGTGCAGGTAAATGGAGCGATGGCTGTAGACAACGCCCTTTGGATCGCCGGTGGTGCCCGTGGTGTAGCACATGGCCGCGGCCGAACGCTCGTCGATCAGGGGCCATTCGAAATCTGGCGGCTGGGCCGCGAGCAGATCCTCATAGCGCAGCAGATCTTCCGGCAGGCCGGCTGCATCGCCGATAACGATGATGCGCTCCAGCGTACGCAACTGGCTTGAAATGCTTTTGAGCTGCGGTACCAGCGAAGCGTCGGCAATCACGATGCGGGAGCCGCCGTGGTTGATCACGTAGGCAAGCTGCTCAGGAAAGAGCCTTAGATTAAGCGTGTGCACCACCGCGCCCATCGACGAAACGGCATAGTAGGCCTCCAGGTGTTCCTGCGTGTTCCAGCAAAGCGTGCCCACGCGTTCACCGGGGCAGATACCGAGGTCGCGAAGCGCGCCTGCCAGTTGGCGCACGCGGCCGCCGAAGGCGCGGAAGGCGATGCGCTTGAGGCCATTTCCTGTCCAGGTGGCGATCTCGCTCTCACCATGAACCTTTACACCGTGCTCAAAGATGGAGGCGACGGTGAGCGGAAAATCAGACATGGTGGAAAGCATGCGGGCGACCTCCGAATTGCGGGGAAACGATGTGGGGACTGGGGGATTGTATCCGAGCGCGAGTGAGGCGCACAACGGAATGTTTTCGAGCTCTGCCTGGGCGGTAGCGAGCCCGGTCAAGATCGTGGAAATAAAAGGAGGTCCTTCGGGCATGCGAACCCGCCCGGTTCCGTTCAAGTGGGGGTTACGGCAGTCCAGTGCTCCTAAGGATGCGTTCGCCGCGAATCCATCCCGGCCTGTTGACGAATCCGATATTCTTGAGATAAGGCCGCTTGGGCCGAGGACACCCCCTATGATTTCCCCTGAAGTCCATCCACTTTCCCGGATCCTCGAATCGCGCATTGCCATCATCGACGGCGCGATGGGCACCACTCTGCGCACCTACGGGATGAGGGAGCGCGATATTCGCGGCGAGCGGTTCAAAGACGCAAAGAAAGACCTGCTGAACAACGGCGATCTTTTCTCGCTCACGCAGCCGGCAATGGTCGGCAACATCCACCATCGCTTTCTCGAAGCGGGCGCAGACATCATTGAGACCAACACCTTCGGCGCTACCAGCATTTCGCAAAGCGAGTTCTTCGTCGACGATCCGCGCGAGCACGGCGGCCGCAAGGATCCCGATTTCTATCAGAAGATCATTGACGACCCGAGCCTGAAGGCGCTCGCCTGGGAGATCAACGAGCAATCGGCGCGGCAGTGCCGGGAGTGGGCCGACCGGGTAGCCAATGAGACCGGCCGTCCGCGTTTTGTGGCCGGCGCCATCGGGCCGCTCACCGTCTCGCTCTCCAACTCGCCCGACGCCGACGATCCCGGCTTCCGCGTCGTAACTTTCGACCAGGTGAGGAACGCCTACCAAGAGCAGGTGCGCGCTCTTATCGCCGGCAATGTCGACCTGTTGCTGGTTGAAACCATCTTCGACTCGCTCAACGCCAAGGCCGCACTGGTCGCCATTCAGGAGGTCTTTGCCGAGACCGGCAAAAAGCTGCCCATCATGATCTCTGCCGCAGTTGGCCGCGGCGGAGAAACCATGATCTCTGCGCAGACCATTGAAGCCTTCTGGTACGCGGTGAATCACGTCAAGCCGTTCTCGGTGGGGCTCAACTGCTCGCTCGGCCCAGACCTCATGTATCCGTTTCTTGAGGATCTCTCAGCCAAAGCCGACGCCGCCGTCTCCTGCTATCCCAACGCCGGACTGCCCAATCCGCTCTCTGAGACCGGCTTCGACCTCGGCCCTGCCGACATGGCCCGTTACCTGGGCGAATTCGCGCGCGCCGGATTGATCAACATTGCCGGCGGCTGCTGCGGCAACACGCCTGAGCACATTGCGGCCATTGCCAAAGCACTCGAGGGGCTGCCTCCGCGCGAAATTCCTGCCGCGCAAGAGATCGTGGAGGCGGCGTGAGCACGGCATCTTTCAAGCCCCTGCATCTCTCCGGCTCGCAGCCCTTTACGCAGCAGCAGGGAATCTTCATCATGATCGGCGAGCGCGCCAATGTGGCCGGCTCGCCGAAGTTCGCCAGGCTCATCAAGGACGGCAAATTCGAAGAAGCCGTATCGATCGCCCGCCAGCAGGTTGAAAACGGGGCCAACGTCATCGACATCTGCATGGACGAGGGCATGATCGACGGCGTCCCGGCGATGACGCGCTTTCTCCACATGCTGGCCAGCGAGCCTGAAGTCGCCAAGGTCCCCTTCATGATCGACTCCTCAAAGTGGGAGGTGATCGAGGCCGGCTTGAAGTGCCTTCAGGGCAAGGGCATCGTCAACTCCATCTCGCTCAAGGAGGGTGAAGAGAGATTCCGCAGCAGCGCCGAAACCATCCAGCGCTACGGAGCAGCGGTCGTTGTGATGGCCTTCGACGAGCAGGGCCAGGCCGCCACTTACGCAGAACGGATTCGCATCTGCGAGCGCGCCTATCGCATTCTCGTCGACCAGGTGGGCTTCCCGCCGGAAGATCTGATTTTCGACCCCAACATCCTCACTGTCGGCACCGGCATTGAGGAACACAACAACTACGCAGTCGACTTCATCCGCGCCACGCGCTGGATCAAGCAGAACCTGCCTTACGCCAAGGTCTCGGGCGGCGTCTCGAACATCTCATTCAGCTTTCGCGGCAACAACAAAGTTCGCGAGGCCATGCACTCCGCGTTCCTCTACCACGCCATCGCCGCCGGCATGGACATGGGCATCGTGAATCCCGGCATGCTCGAGGTCTACGAAGAGATCGAGCCCGAGCTACGCGATCTGGTTGAAGACGTGCTTCTCAATCGCCGTCCCGATGCTACCGAGCGCCTGGTCGAGTTTGGTGAAAGGCTTAAGGCCGCGGGCGGAGCCGAAACTGAAGCGGATCAAAAAACCGAAGAGTGGCGCAGCGCCCCGGTTGAACAACGCCTCTCGCACGCGCTGGTGAAGGGAATCGATCAGTACATCGAAACCGATACCGAGGAAGCGCGCGCCAAGCTCGGCCGCCCGCTCGCTGTCATCGAGGGGCCGCTCATGGACGGCATGGGAGTCGTCGGCGATCTTTTCGGCGCGGGCAAGATGTTTCTTCCCCAGGTGGTTAAATCGGCGCGCGTGATGAAAAAAGCCGTCGCCTACCTCACTCCATTCATGGAGGCGGAGAAGGCCGAGATGGCCGCAGCCGGCCAGGCCGTCAGGACGCAGGGCAAAATCGTTCTCGCTACCGTCAAGGGCGACGTTCACGACATTGGCAAGAACATCGTGGGCGTGGTGCTGGCCTGCAACAACTACGAGGTCATCGATCTCGGCGTGATGGTGCCAGCGGAGAGGATCCTCGAACGCGCTAAAGAAATCCGCGCAGATATCATCGGCCTCAGCGGCCTCATCACTCCTTCGCTCGACGAGATGGTCCACGTTGCCCGCGAGATGGAGCGCCAGGGATTTAAACTTCCGCTGCTCATCGGTGGCGCGACCACCAGCCGCGCGCATACGGCCGTCAAAATCGCGCCGCACTACTCCGAGCCCGTTGTGCACGTGCTCGACGCCAGCCGCGCCGTGCCCGTCACCACCAGCCTGCTCAGCGAGGAATCAAAGCCGGCATTCGTCGCGCAGTATCGAGCCGAGTACGAAGCGCTGCGCAAGACCCTCGCCGCGCCGCGCCAGCCGCTTGTTTCACTCGAGGTTGCGCGCTCCCGCCGCACACCCATCGAGTGGCGCGCCGAAGACATTCCCACGCCCGCATTCACCGGCGTTCGCGTTCTCAGCAACTTCCCGCTCGCGACTCTGCGCGAATTCATCGATTGGACACCCTTCTTTCACACCTGGGAACTGAAGGGTGTTTACCCACGCATCCTCGACGACGCGCGGCAAGGCGCACAGGCCCGGCAGCTTTTCGCTGAAGCCAACGCGCTTCTCGATACAATCATTCAGAAGAACCTCATCAGCGCGCGCGGCGTCTACGGATTCTTCCCCGCCAACGCGATTGGCGACGACATCGAGCTCTACACCGACGAATCGCGCTCCACGGTTCTCACGCGGTTCCACTTTCTGCGCCAGCAGCTCGATAAGGGCACTAAAGAGCCGTGCCGATCATTGGCCGATTTTGTTAATCCGAAGGAGACCGGACTGCGCGACCACATCGGCGCATTCGCCGTCACCAGCGGCATCGGACTCAAGGAATTATGCGACGATTTCCGCAGCAAGCACGACGACTACAACGCCATCATGGCCGAAGCGCTTGCCGACCGGCTCGCAGAAGCATTTGCCGAGTGCCTGCACAAGCGGGTGCGCCAGGAGTGGGGCTACGGCTGCTCGGAGAAGCTCACCACCGACGAGCTCATCCACGAGAAATATCGCGGCATCCGCCCAGCCGCCGGCTATCCTGCCTGCCCCGATCACACTGAGAAGGGCGCGCTCTGGCGGCTGCTTGACGTTGAGGCCGCTGCCGGCATCACTCTCACCGAGTCCTTTGCCATGTGGCCCGGCTCGAGCATCAGCGGGCTCTACTTCGCGCATCCCGAAGCCCGCTACTTCTCCATCGGAAGAATCGATCGCGACCAGGTGGCCGACTATGCCGCGCGCAAGCGGATGAGCATCGCTGAAGTCGAGCGCTGGCTGGGTCCCAACCTGAACTACGAGCCGGACAATTCGTAACGCCCGTCTCCTGGCCGGGGCCGCGCAGCGGGGGGCGAGTGATTTGTATTCGCTGGGTGGTTGACCGGCCGTACTGAGGGCCTCCTGGCCCTCAGGGTTTCATTACCCCGATCGAAGAATCGAGCAGAGCCAATTCAGAAATGGGACACGCCTGAAGAAATCTCTTTCACATTTACGTGGAATTATTTCCGTTTGTGCCACATTGTTTTTAGACGACGAACAGCATGGTGGGCCTCCTCGAACGGCCGGGGCTACGCCGCGGAGATTCCGCACGGGCTCCCGGCTGTTCGTTTTTTGCTGGTGTGATTCTCCTCACGTCTCCTCCATCAAACAAAGACCCGCTTCGACCGCCATCATGAACACCGCGTTACAGCCTGGTTGAAATTCGCACCGTTTTCGCGGTCGATTGACCTTCCGTTCATAGCTTTCGGCACATACTGGTAGGATGATTTCCGGAAATAATTGTGAAAGCACTTTAAATCTGGAACTGCGCCCAGCCTCGCTCAATCAAATCCCACCCTCACAGGCTTCTTCTTCACCGCTTGATATTGCGGCCGAACCGGATATCCACGCCGAGGTGGGTTCGTATTGCCTGCGTACGGCGCGTACCCGCGAAGACCGTGAAGCCGCCTGCCGCCTGCGCTTCCGCGTTTTCAACATCGAGCTCGGAGAGGGACTGGAAAGCTCGTACGAAACCGGGCTGGATATCGATCGCTTCGATGCCGTCTGCGAGCACCTCGTGGTCGAGGAAAAACAATCGGGCCGCATCGTCGGCACCTATCGCATGCAGTCAGGCGTGACCGCCGCGCGCAATCTGGGCTACTACTCCGCGCAGGAGTTTGAACTCGCACCCTACGAACCGCTGCGCGCCGGCATTCTCGAACTGGGCCGCGCAGCAGTCGATCGCGCGCATCGCACGCCTGAGGTGCTCACGTTGTTGTGGCGCGGCATCGCGCAGTATGCTCACGGCATGGGGCTTCGTTATCTGCTCGGTTGTTCTTCAATCAACTCGGTCGATCCCTCTGAAGGCTGGCAGATGTACCGCCAGCTCCAGAATTTCCGCGTCAGTCCCGAGTTTGAGACCGTTCCAACCGCGGCCTATGTTTGCCCCAACGAGCCGCAGGACGCAAGCGCACAGTGCTTGGCCTGCAATGGAACTCCGGAATCGCAAGCGCAAGAACATCCTTCGCCGGTTGCCTCCCAGGTGAAGGTTCCCAAGCTGCTCAAGACCTATCTGGCCATCGGCGCGCGCATCGCCGCACCGCCGGCCTTCGATCGCGAGTTCCGCACCATTGATTTCCTTACCCTGCTCGATCTTGAGATGCTGTCGCCGGCCGCGCGCAACCGCTTTCTGGCGCCGCTGGCTCCTTGACGCTGCGCCGCTGCTGGCGCGCTGTGGCGCTGGCAATCGCGCTCTTCTCCTGCATTGTTCATTACTGGCTGGTTCGCCTGCGCGGCCCGCTTACCGTTGAACAGCGCGCCCTCTGGATGCAATCCTCGTGCCGCCGCGTGTTGGACGGCATGGGCGTCCGCGTTACCGTTCAAGGCCAGCCCCCCTCGCGCGGCCTGGTGGTGGCCAACCACCTCAGCTATCTCGATATCGCCATCCTCGCGGCGACCATGCCCTGCTGCTTTGTCTCCAAGATGGAGATCGACCGCTGGCCGTACTTCGGCAAGGCTGCGCGCGCCGGCGGCACCATCTTTCTCGATCGTTCAAGCCTGGCCAGTTCCAACATCGCGGCGCGCGAGATCAGGGAACGTCTTGCGAAGAATATTCCGGTGCTCCTGTTTCCTGAGGGGACCAGCACCGACGGCAGCCAGGTACTGCGATTCCACAGCCGGCTCATCCATCCTGCCGTCGAGCTGGGCGCGCCTGTCACCGCCGCCGCCGTTGGTTATATTCCCGGCGGCAACATTCCTGAGCGCGAACTCTGCTGGTTCGACGATTCGTTGTTTCTGCCCCATCTTTTCAAACTGATCGGCTTGCCCGGTTTCTCAGCCATTGTCAGCTTCGGTGAGCCCCGCATTTATGCGGATCGCCGCATCGCAGCCGAAGAGACACGTGCCGAAGTCGTCGCCATGCGCGCTCAACTGCGATCGCAATGTAATTGAAGAAAGGTGGCGTACCAGCCAGGGGTCGCACTATAAGCTTCAACCGCAAATGCTCTAAAGCCGCTGCTACCCCAGCAGCGCCATGGCCAGGTGATTCACCACGAACGCGGCGCCGTAGGCCAGAGCCAGCATGTAGAGGAACTGGATCGCCGGCCAGCGCCAGCTATTGGTCTCGCGCTTCACCACCGCCATGGTCGATGTGCACTGCATGGCGAAGGCGAAGAAGATCATAAGCGCCAGCGCGCCGCCCAGGGTCATATCGTGGTGCAGCGCCGTCTGCAGGTTGAGCGCCTGCGTGCTGGGGTCGGCGCCGTACAGCGTTCCCATCGTGCTCACCATCACCTCGCGCGCCAGCACGCTCGATAGCAGCCCGATGCCGATCTTCCAGTTGAAGCCGAGCGGTGCAATAACCGGCTCAATAAAGTGCCCCAGCCGCCCGATCACGCTGTTGGCCAGTTCGGGCGCGGCCAGCGTGCCGGTCGCCGTGTGGATCACCGGCAGGTGCGCCAGCACCCACAGCGCCATGGTCACGCCCACAATCACCGTGCCGGCGTTCTTCATAAAAATGCGTCCGCGATCGATCACACGCAGCACCAGCGATTGCACCGTGGGCATACGGTACTGCGGCAGCTCCAGGATGAACGGGGTCTCGCTCGATTTCAGAATCGAACTCTTCAACAGGCGCGCCGTTGTAAACGCCGCCACAAACCCTGCCACGTAAAGCCCCAGCATCACAATCGTGCGCAGCCCCAGGAATCCGTGCAGATAAAAGACATTCGGAATGAATGCAGCAATCAGCAGCAGGTAGACCGGCAGCCGCGCCGAGCAGGTCATGAACGGCGTCACCAAAATGGTGGCCAGCCGGTCGCGCTTATTCTCAATGGTGCGCGTAGCCATAATGGCCGGCACCGCGCAAGCATAGGCCGAGAGCAGCGGGATGAACGCCTTCCCGTTCAATCCGATCGTGCGCATTACGCGGTCGGCAATGAGCGCGGCGCGGGCCAGGTAGCCCGAGTCCTCAAGTACGCCGATAAACAAAAACAGCAGCAGAATCTGCGGCAGAAACACCAGCACCGACGAGATGCCCTTCCAAACGCCGTCGAGCACCAGCGACTGCAGCCATCCCGCCGGCAAAAGCGGCCGCACCAGGTCGCCCATTCGCGCCAATATGTCGCCAAATCCGTCAGAGAGCGGCTGGCCGATGGAGAAAACCACCTCGAAGACGCCGATCACCACTGCCAGAAACAGCAGCGGTCCCCAGATGCGGTGCAGCAGTACGGCGTCGATCTTGCGCGTGCCCTCAACCGAGAGCGGCGCGCGATAACCGGTTCTGCGGCTCACCTGCGCGGCCCAGGTGTGCGCGCTGGCTGCGTTGCCAATCACCGGCAGCGTAAGCGGCGGGTGCGAGCCGGTGCCGTTGCCGGGTTGATTCAAAAACAGATTGATCGCGTCGAGGCCGGTGCCATGCACCGCGCTGATCTGCGCCACCGGGGCATTCAGCTCCCGCGCCAGCTGCAGCGCGTCCACCTTGCCGCCGCGCTGTTCCATCAGGTCGCTCATGTTCAAGAGCACCAGGGTGGGTAAACCGGTGGCAAGCACCGGCGCGGCCAGCATCAACTGCCGGGTCAGGTGTTGTGAGTCAAGCACCAGCAGAACCGCATCCGGCTTGGGAGTGCCGTGCATGTTCCCGGCCAGCACCTCCACGGCCACGCGCGCATCTTCTGAGTAGGGAGTAAGCGAATAAATTCCAGGCAGATCGATCAGCGTAAGGTCGTCGCGGCCCACGCCGGCCATCAGGCCCATGCGCTGTTCCACGGTGACGCCCGGGTAGTTGGCCACCTTCTGGCGCAAGCCCGTCAGCCTATTGAAAAGAGTGGATTTGCCCGAGTTCGGCGGGCCAATTAGAACTACCGTGCGCAACTGGCCGGGTGCGGCAGGCCCGGCGGACGGCTCAAAGGCCGGGGGCGCGCAACAACTGCTCATCTCGCAACCTCAGCGAGCTCCAGTCTTCCTGTGGTTTCGGGTTGCGTCTGCCGATCCGACACCGGGCGAATCCTGATTGCCTCCGCGGTCTCGTGGCGCAGAGCAATCTCAAGGCCGTCAATGGAGTAAACCGTGGGGTCGCCGGCCGGCGCGCGGCGCACCGCCGTCACTTCGGCGTCGGGCACAAATCCCATGTGCATCAGGTGGTTTTGAACCGAATCCGGCAAATCGAGAGCTACCAGGACCGCGCTTTCACCAACGCTCAATTCGCTTAACACGTTCACCTTCCTGGCTCCCATGTGCCGCCTGAGGGGGGTATGCAAGAAAACCCGACCTCTTTGGTCGTAGTTAAGTATACGACCAAATCCGTCCGGGTTGCAAACAGCGGGTTGAAACAAGATCGCTCGCCAGAAACCCATCGTCTTAACCTCCTGGGGACTTTCGCTTACGGCCTCTCCAGCTCTCTCAACTTGTCTGCGGGCCGGTGCGGATTCATCGGCCCGATAATCTATATTTATCAGTCGAAAAGCCGGCTTGAATGTGACTTGAATCACCCGCCTGCCGGGTTTAAACCGCATTTTGGTAGCGGTTTGTGACGGCTGATCGGAGGGAGCAAGGGGCTTGACAGGCTGCGGAAAAACTCATCAAGTTCGGCGAAATGCCCCAAAACCATCCCTCAGGGGTTGAAGCCCCTGCTCATTTAAAAAGCCCTATCGGCACGACTGAAGTCGTGCCCAGTCAAGGCCCGGGCCTGAAGGCCGGGATGACCGAGCCGGAGCAAACACAACGGTAGAATTAACTTTTCATGGAGGAAACCGATGAGCGCTGCTGAATTCATCAATGACCGCGAACCGGGCGACCGCAAACGGGGCCGCCGCTGGTTCCTGATCAGAGCCTCGGCTGCCGCGGCCGCCGGCCTTTCAATCGCAGGCGAGACCCTGAAAGCATCCGGCGCAGCCGTGCAGGCAGAACAAGCCGCACCACCCCCGCCACAGGGCGGGGTCCAGTCGTTCACCGCGGCCGGCCTGCAAAATACCATCGCCAATCTCCAGGCCAACCCCGGCAACAACGCCCTCGTCGACGACAAAACCTTCACTGTCGCCCTGACCGTGGAAAAGAACAAGGCTGCGAAAGAGTTTGAGTGGCACGAGGGCCGAGACCACGTCTTTCAGATTCTCGAGGGATCGACGGTATTCGAACTCGGCGGGATGCCAAAGAACGCGCGCAACATAAGGCCGGGAGAATGGCTGGCGCCGGAATCGGAAAATGCAGTCAAGCTCGCTCTGGACAAAGGCGACATGCTCGTCATTCCGCGCGGCGTGCCGCACCGCCGCACCACCGTCGGCAGTGTGGCTCTCATGCTCATCTCGCCGCAGGGAAGGGCGTAGGAGCGAGCCAACAAGTCAGCGAGTGAGCAAGTCAGCAAGTCAGCAGGTCAGCAAGTCGGCCTGCGGTCCGGCAGGCTCGGCCGTCAGACCGGCGGGCAGACAACCGCCCAAAAGCAGCGGGACCTCCGCCGCATCGCGCCAGAGGTCCCGAATTCCTTCCCGATCAGCGTAAAAGTGAGGGCGTTAATTCCTGCTCCGCACCTTTGACAGCAGCCGCAGAATCTCAATGTACAGCCACACCAACGTCACCATGATGCCGAAGCCGCCGTACCACTCCATGAATTTGGGTGCGCCGGCGGTAACGCCCTGCTCAATAAAGTCGAAGTCCAGCACCAGGTTGAGCGCGGCAATTGCCACCACAAAAATGCTGAAGCCGATGCCCACCACTCCCGATCCCCACACCGAGCCGAAGAACGAAATGTGGAACATCCCCAGCAGCATCGACGCGAGATAGAAGAGGCAGATGCCGCCCGTTGCCGCGATGATGCCGATTCGGAACTTTTCAGTAACCTTGATGATCCCCGACCGGTAGAGGAAGAGCATCATGAACAGGGTGCCAAAGGTGAGACCAACCGCCTGGAATGCGATGCCGGGATAGCGCACTTCCATAATGGCCGAGAGGCCGCCCAGCACCATGCCCTCAAGCAGCGCGTAGATGGGCGCGGTTACCGGCGACCACTCTTTCTTGAAGATGGTCACAAAGGCGAAGATCAGGCCGCCAAACAGACCCACCATCAGCTGCAGCGACACGGCGCCCGGGTCGCGGGTCTGCATGAAGTCCTTCCAGGTCCAGGCCGCCGTGGCCATCGCGCACAGCATCAGAATCCCGGTCTTGTTCATCGTGCCGTTCAAGGTCATGCGCGAGGAGGCATCGACCAAACTCCCGTATTGGCCCCCATACTGGCCGCTCGAATATCGCTTGAATGTATCCGTGCCGAGAGCCGGATTCGAAGTCTTCATCAGGGGCATTTCAATTCCTCCAGTGGGTTCGCGCAGCGTTGGCCTAATAGATGCGCCGGGGCCCAGTTCCGTCTCTTCAATCTTAATTGCTCGTGGGGCGCCTACGACTGGGGAGGGGTGGACTTCCTGAACCCAGGTCATCCGTCCCGGTCCATCGCTTCCCGCTCTGAATGTTCAGGGTCAGGCACACGTCGCTGCGGCATTTGGGTGCGCCACGCGTCGGTCCAGCTCGATGCCTGGGATTTTTTACATGCCGGCAGGTAAGAATTTCCGCAAGCAGGAACTGTGAAACGCGCCTTGATGACCGGATGTACAAGGCGAGCCAAGAGTTACCGGGTTGGAGAGTATCTTGCAACTCCGGCTGGGGAAGAGCATCGATACCGGATCCGCGAGTGTGTCAGTTTTACAAGAGCTCGCAGTCGGCCGGGAAACGCGATCTTCCACGCCTGCCAGGACCGGCACGTAATGAGCTAGTGCAGCCGCTATGATGGATGACCCCATCCTCCCATCTCCAGCAATTCCAACTGGAGCCAACAAAAGGAGCAAAGATGCGTTTCTTCCAATTACGGCTGATTGCGGCATTACTACTTGGAATTACATCGATCTCCGCGATTTCAGCCTACTTCGATGTGCTGGCGCACAGGCGCACATTGCGCAACGAACTGGAAAAGAGAACGCAGTGGTTCGGATTGGGCATCCGTACGCAACTGGATCAGCAATTTGACTCGGGGGCCACAACGGATTGGGGGGAAGTGCTGCGAGCGGCGCGATCTTTACCAGACGCCCCGGGACTGCTGCTCTACGACAGCCGGGGATACATATTAGGCGCCGCCGGAGAGATGCCCACGCCGCAGACGCTGCCCGCTCGTCAGTTCAAGAACGCACTCGACACGGGCAAAGAAGTGGATGCGTTTGTTCGAACCCGCGACGGCGGCGGTGCATCGCGGCTCTGGTTTGAGGAAGCAATGCCGCTTCGCGGCAAGCTGGACATTGGCGGCTTGCTGTTGTTGTTTGCCAATGCCGATTCAATCCATGCGGAGAGCATGCAGATATGGAAGCGCAGCTTTATGCGGATCGCGGCCATGGTGGTGCTGATCGTAGTCGTAACGTTTGTGATGGTCCGCTTGTTCCTTCGCCGCCCTGCCATGCGCGCTGCCGACTGGCTGCGGCGGCTGCGCCGCGGAGAGGCAAGCGTGGAGGAAGGAGTCAATGAGTTCGACTATCTGATTCCTTTTGCGAAGGAGGTCAGCTCCCTGGCGGATCATCTACGCAGGGCGCGCGAAGCGGCCAAGACAGAAGCCCGGCTGCGTAACCGGGGCGACCGCATCTGGACGGCCGACAGGCTGGCCGAGCACGTACGCGAACTGCTGGGCAACCGCAAGCTGTTAGTCCTCTCAAACCGCGAGCCGTATGTGCATATCCGGCAGGGAAACGTAAGCCAATGTATCGTTCCGCCAAGCGGTGTTGTGACAGCGATTGAACCGATCTTACAAGCCTGCGACGGGACTTGGATTGCGCATGGCAGCGGTAGCGATGACCCTTTGCATGTTGACGAGAATGGTCGGTTGCGCGTACCGCCGAGCGACGAACGCTACACTCTGCGGCGGGTCTGGCTGAGTCCCGAGGAGGAGAGTGGCTACTACGAGGGATTTGCCAATGAAGGGCTGTGGCCTTTGTGTCACATTGCGCACACGCGACCCATCTTTCGCGCCAGCGACTGGCAGTATTACAAGGACGTGAACCGCCGCTTCGCCGATGTGCTGCTTGAGGAGATAGGGGAGACGCCCGACCCGCTGGTATTCGTCCAGGATTATCACTTTGCGCTGGTCCCCGCGATGGTCCAGAAAGCACGTCCTGACGCGAGAATTGCGATTTTCTGGCATATTCCGTGGCCCAACGCAGAGGCTTTTGCTATCTGTCCGTGGCAGGCGGAAATACTGGGAGGGTTGCTGGGCGCCGACCTCATCGGGTTTCATCTGCAATCTCACTGCAATAACTTCATGGAAACGGTGGACCGCGTGTTGGAAGCCAAGACCAACCGCGAAAGTTTCAGCATCCGGCGGCGCGGCCATCTGTCGGCGGTGCGGCCGTGTCCCATCAGTGTGGCCTGGAACCAGATTTCAGTACTTGCGGAGCGGCGCAAGGCGGCCACCCGGTCAGTGCAGAGTCCCGAGAATGATCCGGCTCAGGCGGACATGAAGGCAATCCTGCGCCGCGAACTCGGAATTGAGAGCAGGCATATCGTGTTAGGTGTGGATCGGATGGATTACACGAAGGGAATTCCGGAGCGCCTGCTGGCAATCGACCGGCTGCTGGAACAGAACCCGTTTTACAAAGAGGAGTTGGTTTTTGTGCAGATAGCCGCGCCGAGCCGCACACGAATCCCCGCCTACGCGCGGCTGCAGGCTGAGGTAGAAGAAATGGTGGAGAAAATCAACCGCCGCCATCAGACAACGCGGTGGAAGCCGGTGATCCTGATCCAACGCCAGTGCGATCGTCAGGAGATCGGACGCTACTACCAGGCTGCTGACCTGTGCCTGGTGACGCCGCTGCACGACGGGATGAACCTGGTTGCAAAAGAGTTCGTCGAAGCGTGCAGAGATGGTGACGGTGTGTTGGTGCTTAGCTGTTTTGCCGGAGCATCCCAAGAGTTGAAAGACGCCCTGGTGGTGAATCCTTACGATGTGGTGCAAGTGAGCGAGGCGCTCCACAAGGGTCTGCAAATGCACCGCAGCGAACGCCGGTTGCGCATGGGGCGCATGCGACAGCATGTAAAGGAGTACAACGTGTACCGGTGGGCCTCGGAGCTTCTGAGCGCTCTCTGTGCAGTGCGAATCGGCGAAGAGGTTTTGGAGACCGCGGAGAAACAGCCGCAGCTTGAGCCCGCTTGACACCGTGCTCTCAATCAGAACGTATCGCGGCCCCTGATCGCGACATCGGCTGGAGAACTTGCTGCCTGCCGCATCTCCAGGCGCAGCGTGGGCAGCGCAGCGGGATAATTCGCCTGCAAAAACGCAATCATCCTTTCGCGAATCAGACAACGGAGATCGAAGGCTTGCGAGGATCCGGCGGCGCTGACCAGGCAGCGCAGTTCGACTGAGCGGTCCGTGAGGTTAGTAACCTGAAGACCGCAGACGCGCCCATCCCAGAGGGGCGACGCCGAGACGATGCGCTGCAACTCCTCACGCAACGGCTCAATCGGAACGGAATAGTCCACATATAGAAAGGCAGTTCCCAGAAGATTGGCTCTGCGGCGGGTCCAGTTTTCAAAGGGCTGTTCGATGAAATAGCTGAGCGGCACCACCAGCCTGCGCTCGTCCCAGATTCTCACAATCACGTAGGTGCTGGTGATCTCCTCGATGCGGCCCCACTCCCCCTGGATAATGACCACATCGTCGATTCTAATTGGTTCGCTGAGCGCGATCTGCATGCCTGCTATCAGATTTGAGGCAGTTGACTTGGCGGCAGCGGCTAAGACCAGCGAGGCCAGTCCCGCCGAAGCCAGCAGACCGGTTCCGAGTTTCCACAACTGCTCGTCGTGCGCACTCCACAATAAGGCGCCGGCATCCAGCAACACCACCATCCCAATCGCCACGCGGCGAAAGAACTGCATCTGGGTGTGCACGCGCCGGGCACGCAGATTGTCGGCCACCGACATGTCAAAGCGGCTCAGCAGCATCGTTTGCAATACGTAGATGCCTCCAATGGCCAGCCAACCGATAAACACCACCAGGAGGCAACTGACTGCCAGTTCGAGCCGATTCAGCAGATTTGACGGAATGTGAGTCATGTACGCAAGAGCGGTGCGCACACCAATTGCGAGGAGAACCGCGCGGGCAGGCGGGGCTAAGTATTTTCGAACGCCGAAACGGCTTTGCGCGCTGTGCTGATGTTTGCGAATCAATCTGAATACAAAATAGTGAGCGCCATTGACAAGTGCGACGATGGCAACCAAAAGTACGATGCCGAATATCCAGTCCTTTTGAGAAAGGGCGAAACGCATCATGAGACCTCCGCAGCAAGACCCCTGGAGCAGTTAGATGCGGGATCCCGCATCGGCGCGATCTTCATGGAGGATTCACAAGCTGCAGAGGATGCGGCGAAGAGGCGCGGTGTGCAGCCGTCGGCGAACCGCGCGGAATGCCGCCAATCACATCGCGTCGTATTCGGTCTGGTAGCGCGGGACCGTCCCCATCATCTCCTCGATCTCCGCAACCGGCTTGATTCCTCCGCGCGCTCCCGCGGCCAAGCAGTTCATCGCTGCTGCCGCGCACGCAAAGTCCAGTTGCCGATCGAGAGACCAGTTGTTCAGTAGTCCGTAGATGAACCCGGCGTGAAAGATGTCGCCGGCGCCGGTCGTGTCGACCACCGGAACGCAGTACGCCGCGCAGTGCAGGTGTTGCTTCCCATCCCACGCCAGCACGCCGTCCTGTCCCAGCGTGGCCGCGGTCAGCTTGCAACCGTATCGCGCCTGCATCCGCTTGAGCGCCCGTTCCAGATTCGGGTCGTCCATCAGCCGGCATGGAAAGTCGCGGCTGGCAATCAGGTAGTCGATGTTTTCAACCAGCTCTTCGACGCCCGGATACGTTTCATCGAGATCGGCCACCACCGGAACGCCCGCTCGCCGCGCCCAGCTCGCCGCCTGCGTGGCCGCGGCCGTATCGTGCCCGTCCACGTGCAGCGCGCGGGCATTCACAATCCACTCGCGCTTCAATTCCTCGGGCTTGAGGGCCAGCTTGTCGTCGCGCCGGCAAAGCACGGTGCGTTCGCCGCCCGCGTCCACAATAATCAGCGACTGCGGACTCACGCCGCCGGGCACACGAATCAGCCGCGCATCCACTCCGGCCTTGTCAAACGCGGCTTTGTGCAGTCGCGATGCATCGTCGTCGCCCAGCTTGCCCACGTAGCGGGTGCGCAGTCCCCACGTCTGGCAGGCAACAACGGTGGTCGCCACCTGGCCGCCGGGCATGATGCTCGCTCCGGCGTACTCGGTTTTCGAGCCGCGCTCCGGAAAACACTCGAGCGGAATCAGCGTATCAGTGGCGTTCAGTCCCACGCCCACCAGGTCAACCTTTGCGCACACGGCCATCAAGCCATTGTATCGGGACGTGGCGTTTACCACCTGTGCGCCAACTGCCTGGTTTTTGGCGCCGATGCTGTACGCTCAAAAGAGTATTTCTCTTTCATTCGGACTGGATCTGTGGCAGGTCAACTACCATCCCGCCCGTTTCATTACGCCAAACCCGGCGGCCCGCTCTCGTGCGGCCCGGTCTCGCTTGAGACACTTGCCCGCCAATACGGCACGCCCCTCTACGTGTACTCGGCCGACCAGATCGCCGAGCGGCTCGAGATGTTCCACAATGCTCTCGCCGGCCGCGACCATCTGGTCTGCTACGCGGTCAAGGCCAACTCCACGCTGGCGATTCTCAAGCTGCTGGCCGAGCGCGGCGCAGGCTTCGACATTGTCTCGGGCGGGGAACTGGAGCGGGTTTTGGCTGCTGCGCCGAAAGTGGCGGGGCGCGTGGTTTTTTCAGGAGTCGGCAAGACCCAGTCCGAGATCGATCTCGCTCTCAAGGCCGGCATCCTGCAGTTCAATGTGGAGAGCGAAGGCGAACTGGCGCTGCTGGCCGCACGCGCCCGCAAGCTGCGCATCAAGGCCCGTTTTGCGCTTCGCGTCAATCCCGACGTCTTCGCCGACACCCATCCCTATATCTCTACCGGCTTGCGCGAGCACAAGTTCGGCATCGACATCCGCCGCGCTCCCGGCCTCTACAAACGGGCTGCCAACGAGCGCTGGCTCGTGCCGTTTGGCGTAAGCGTGCACATCGGTTCGCAGATCCGCTCGGCCGCGCCCTTCGGCGCAGCCATTGGGCGCATCAGCAAGCTGGTCCGCCAACTCGATCGCGCCGGCATCACGCTGGCCTGCGTCGACGCCGGCGGCGGACTCGGCATCGACTATCACGGCCCCTTGGACGCCGCGGGGTGGGACGCTGCCGTCAAGGTGGCCGAGTACGCCGCGGCCATCGAAGATGCTCTCAATGGATTCAGTGGGGGTTTCAGCGGCCGCCTGCTCATCGAGCCGGGCCGCTTCCTGGTGGCCCAGGCCGGCGCGCTTCTGGCCCGAGTACTCTACGTCAAGCGCAACGGCAAAAAGACCTTCGTCATCACCGATGCCGCCATGAACGACCTCATCCGCCCGGCGCTTTACCAGGCCCACCACGAGATCGTTCCCGTGCGGCGCAGGCCAGGCAAACCGCGCATCGTCGATGTGGTGGGTCCGGTGTGCGAGTCGGGCGACTTCTTCGCCCGCGACCGCAAACTCGCGCCGCTCCAACCCGGCGACCTGGTGGCGTTGCTCGATGCCGGAGCCTACGGCATGTCGCAGAGCTCCAACTACAACACGCGTCCCCGCGCCGCCGAGGTGCTGGTGAGCGGGGAAAATGCGCGGCTCATCCGCCGCCGCGAGAGCATCAACGAGATGCTGGCGCCGGAGATGGCATAAAGGCAGCGAGTCAGCAAGTCAGCGGGTCAGCGAGGCCGAGCAATAATCACACTTCGCATCTCTCCCGGCTTTCCGGTCCATTCTGTAATTATGCCGCCGTCGATGGCGCTCCCTTCGCGGTTGTGGTCAAACGCAAACACGGTTGCGTGTGGCCCAAAGCTCGCATGTGCGAGTGAAGTGGCCATGAGGGCGCTGAACCAAAGGCGTTGGAGGGATGAAGCCCAACCCCTGTGGGGAGGGAATGCGACGCATCCATTAGCATCCGTGGCCCTGTCTTCTTCGTGTCCATTCCATTCCGCCGAGTAGTTCGTCCAGGACAACCGCACGGTCATGCCGTCAATGGGCGCTCCGCGTTCATCGACGACATTTACGTGCCACTCTGGAGAGGCGAGGTATGGAATCGGAATCAGGGAGAGCGCAATTAACGCGACCGCCGCTCCCACCAGGTGCTTCCTACCTATCATTGATTTGAATCGTATCACCGCAGTTTCCGGTCAGAGGCGCTCCACAACCTCGCCCCATGCTGTTATGGTGTTTCGCGGGAGATTTTTTCGATGCGCCTAAGACTACTGGCTGTTTCTATCGCTGTGCTGTCCTGCTTCTTTCTCGGGTTTTCTCAATTTGCCTCTGCCGATCCGCTCAATGTAAAGACCGCCCAGGGCAAGGTCCATGGCAAAACCATCAACGATGGCAAGGTGCGGGCATTTCTCGGCCTGCCTTACGCCGCGCCGCCGGTCGGCGACCTGCGCTGGAAGGCCCCTCAACCGCCGGCAAAGTGGAAGGGCGCGCGTGACGCCACAAAATTTGGCGCGCGTTGCGTCCAGGGCCGCGTCTTCGACGACATGGTCTTTCAGGACGCCGGCGAAAACGAAGACTGCCTCTTCCTGAATGTCTACGTGCCCGCCACAGCCGATAAGAAGAGCAAGCTGCCGGTTATGTTCTGGATTCACGGCGGCGGCTATAGCGGCGGCTCAGGCGACGAGCCTCGCCACAATGGGGACTTTTTGCCGCTCAAGGGCGTGGTGCTGGTCACCATCAATTACCGGCTCGGCGTCTTTGGGTTTCTGGCCACGGCCGATTTGGCCAAAGAGGCGAACGGCGCGGCAGGGAACTACGGAATGATGGACATGGTGGCTGCGCTCCAATGGGTGCACGACAACATTCAGAAGTTCGGCGGCGATCCCGGCAACGTAACCATCTTCGGCGAGAGCGCCGGCTCGTTCGCCGTCAGCACGCTCATGGCCGCTCCATCGGCGCAAGGGCTCTTCGCCAAGGCCATCGGCGAGAGCGGCGGCGCGCTGGGCACGAGGAACCGGCCCTCCCTCGCAGTTGCCGAAGAGCGGAATCAGGAATGGGCCGAATCTATGGGGGCGCCTACGCTGGCCGCTCTTCGTGCGTTGCCGGCGCAGACCATTCTCGATGGCGCGCACAAAAAGGGCGCGCCAGGTTTCTGGCCGGTCATCGACGGCCATTTCCTTACCGAGCCAGTTGTTGACACCTACGCCGCCGGCCGCCAGGCGCATATTCCGCTGCTGGCTGGCTGGAACCACGATGAGTCGAGCGGTCCGGCGGATGGCATGACTGTGGCCAAGTGGAAGGACTTTGCAACCACCACTTATGGCGAACATGCCGATGAGTTCCTGGCTCTCTATCCCGGCGCTACCGATGAAGAGGCGCAGCGCTCGGCCATCGATTACGGCGGCGACAGCTTCATAGCCTTCGGCACCTGGCAGTGGATCGAGGGACAGGTTAAGACAGGCGACGCGCCCGTCTATCGTTACCGTTTCGACCTGGCAGCCACTCCAAGTAAGTACCACGTGGGTACGTTTGCTTTCCACTCTGACGACATCGAGTACGTCTTTGGCACTCTCGATACCCGGCCAGGATTCGCAGTGAGCGTTGACGACCGCAAGCTGAGCGACGAGATGATGGACTACTGGACGAACTTCGCCAAGACCGGCGACCCCAACGGCGGCAATCTGCCGGAATGGCCGCGCTACGACAAGACCGGCAAGATCATCCTGCTCGACAAGGACATCACCTCGGGCACGCCCGCCACCACGGCTCGCTACGAGTTCATGACAAAGGTGAAGCCGGTGAACCGGGGGCAGGGCAGGGATTAAACGCCGAAGAAGCAAGAAGGGCTGCGCAACTTGCGCAGCCCTCAACTTCTGCCGAAGCTAATTCTTACTGGTGTACGCCCGATGCCGCAACGAATCCTGAGTCCTGTTGCGCGGGAACTGTGCCGGCGGGAGGCGGTTCGCTGAAACTCGAATCCTTCGCATTCAGCGCGTTTGAATAGTCGGGGCCGAGGCCCAGCTTCTTGAGCGCCCGTGAGTCGGGCATCAGTTTGGTTTGCCATCCCTGGTCGGACTGGTACTTCTGCATCGCGGCAACCGTGGTTGAATCCCACTTGCCCGTGGGCTCACCGCTCAGATAATGCTCGCGAATCAGGGCTTGCTGAATCTGCATCACACGGTCAGGCTGAATGGCCTGCTGGCCGCGCGTCCGGTGATAGCGCTTGCCTGTCACGCCGCGCGAGCGATGGGTCTGCTGGCCGCTCGTGGGTGGGCGGTGGATGCGAGACGCGTACGCGGAAGAAGTTAGGATCCCCGCGCCAATCAATAAAGCCAGAACAAAACGAAAACGAAACACGTCCTTACCTTCCTATTGATGAAACTGTCACATGGACGTTGCGTGCAGTGTACCCAAACCCGTCTGGTCCGACAAGAAGAAAATAATTTTTCACTGGTATTTGGGCATTTTTTCTAAATATCAACTCGCTCAAAACTGGTTGAAAGCGCCGGAGAATCGTTCTCCGGCGCCGATTTTCAAGGTTATTGCAGCACGCCGCCCGGGTACAGAATCCCGGCTTCGGGATGCTTTGGGTCAACCACCTCAAACACCACGTCGTCGCCCACCTTCAGCTTGCTCACGACCGCCTCGAACTGTTCGCGGGTCCCAGTGGGCTGCTTGTTTACGTGCGTAATTACCTGACCCGGCTCAAGTTGTTGCAGATCGGCAAACGAACCCGTCCGCACCGACGCAATCTCCACTCCGGGCGAGTGGATCTTTGCAGCCACCGCCGGCGAAACGTCGCGCACCACAAGTCCAAGCTTGGTCTCGCCTGCCCCGCCCGGGCTTTCCTGGCTTGGCGCCGCATCAGGATTATTAAGGTTGGCAAACACCTTGTCACGGTCGCCGATGGTGACGGTCGTATCGGCGGGCTTGCCATCTCTCAGGTATCCCAGGCGCGCAGTCGAACCCGGCCTGCGGCCGGCGATGTCGTTCACAAGGTCGTCACCGTCTTTTACCGTCCGCCCGTCGATGGTCGTAATAATGTCGCCCGGCTTCAACCCTGCCTTGTCGGCCGGTCCCCCCGGCTGTACCAATTGCACCAGTACCCCGTTCTTGAATCCGTACACCCGGTTGACTGAGCTTGACAGGCCGTTGTTAAACGAGATTCCGATCGAACCGCGCACCACCTTGTGGCTGGGACTAATGAGGTCGTTGTAAACCGCAACAACCGTGTTCGACGGCATGGCGAAGCCGATGCCCTGATACCCGGCCGACTGAGTATAGATGGCCGTGTTCACGCCAATCACGTTGCCGTTCATATCGAGCAGCGGCCCCCCCGAGTTGCCGGGATTGATTGCCGCATCGGTCTGGATGAAGTGTTGGAACTGTCCGCTCACTCCGGGCTCGATGGTCCTGTTTTTGGCCGAGATGATTCCGGCGGTCACGGTCTGCGAGAGGGCAAACGGGCTGCCGATAGCCTCAACCCAGTCGCCCACCTGCGCTTCGTCGCTGTTGCCCATCTTCACGGTCGGCAGCGGCTTGTCGGTGTCGATCTTGATCACCGCCAGATCCGTTGCCTTATCCACGCCGATCACCCGCGCAGAGCGCCCCAGATCCTGCGTGTCGGGGTCGGTGGAAAGCTTCACGTAGATCTTGTCGGCCTTGTCTACCACGTGGTCGTTGGTAATGATGTAGCCCTTGGGGTCGACAATGAAACCCGACCCCAGCGATTCCTGTACCTGGGCTTGGTCGCCCTGGTCACCCTGCCCGGGAACCTGCCCGCCGAAGAAGCGGTTGAAGAAGTCCTGAAAGTTGTCATCGCCCTGGCCCGGGCCCTGGTTCTGACCCTGACCTTGGTCGTCGTCGCCGTCATCGCCGTTGCCCGGCATCGGCATATTCCGCCCGTGGAAGCGGTGCCCGCGGTTGTCGCTCTGCTTGGGCATGGTCTGGGTGTTGATGTTCACCACCGCCGGCCCAACCTGCCTGGCAATCTTCACAAATTCGTTGGGGGGAAGCGTAGAATTCACAATCTTCAGCGGGCTGGCATCGTTGCTCGCGTTCTGCTGCTCCTGCCCGCGAAGTCCGTGCGCGGCAAAGGAACCCGCAACGATGGCAGCCGTCAGGGTGGCCAGCACCACAAACGCCGAAGTAAGACGGCGTGCGCTCAGCCGTTCAAGGAACGATCTCATAGACTCTCTGACCTCTTTGCTTTGGCCCGCCTCGCGGCAGCGGCCCCGGTACGCCAATTCTCAGTTGGATGCACCAACTCCCAGTATAGCGACTAGCTGATCGCTGCGCCTCGTTGGGGAATAGGTTTTCGGGGGCAATCCTGGTCCGCTGCTCTTATAGACGGGTCAGGAGCCGGAAAAGAGACGCGGCTGCGATTCGGACCCGAATATCAACCTACTCCCTTCAGTCGCGAACGGGATTGGGTGCCCAGGGCCTCGATTCCGGGAAATGGCAAAGCGACGAACCCGGAAGATGTACATCCGGTCCAATGACAGTCGCTGAGAGCCTTCTGGCCTTCAGGATCTTCGTGAGATAAGGAAAATTTAACCTGTAAACATTTGTATACATCGATTATAAGATACTCAATTTACTGTTCATGAGTCCATTCAACCATCGCGAGCAGCAGCAACAACACCCGTCGCAGTCCAAGCTCGCGGTTCTTTGCCGAGTACCACTCGGCCTGTGTGTGGGCGCCCCCTCCATCGCCGCCTGCGCCGATTGAGAGCGAGGGGACCCCGAGCGAAAGAGGCAGATTCGCATCTGTCGAACCCAACCGCAGCTCTGTCTGCAGCCCAAGATGCCGGTCAACCGCCCGCAGCGTGTCAAGCAATGCCGAGTCCTCGGCCAGTTTCGCCGCCGGCCTGTCGCCTATCTTGCGGATGGTAAAGTCCAGCCTGCCGCGCCCATCGGTCCCGGCTGCCTTCGCTTTCCGGTTCCAATGGTCAACCGCGTCCTCCACGGTCCGATGCAGGGCCACCTCCAGCCTTACCAGTTGCTCCACGCTCGTCGATCTGAAGTCGACGGTGGCCTCGGCGCTCTCCGGGATGGAGTTCACGCTCGTCCCCCCGCGGACAGTTCCCAGGCTCAGGGTGGTCCTTGGTTCTTCAGGAAGAGGAGTCTCCGCGAGGGTTGCCAGCGCCATGGCCAGCGCCGCGATCGGGTTGGGCGTTCCCGCGTCGGTAAAGCTGTGGCCTCCAGGACCTCGAACCGTTACATGAAACCTCCGGCTGCCCAGAGCCTGGGTGACGGCAGAGTCCATTCCGGCCCCATCCAAAACGATATGGGCGGCGATCCGTCCACCCAGAGGGTTTTCCCGGTACAGATGCCGCATCCCCCTCAGGTCACCTTCACCCTCCTCGCCCACGTTGCCCACAAAAATCAGCGGGACCGGCAGGGGCGTCTTGGCCTCGGCCAGCGCAAAGGCGATGGCCAGCATTCCGGCCACCCCGGCACCGTTATCGCAAGCTCCGGGTGCAAACAGCCGCTCGCCCTCCGTAACCGGTTCGAGCTTTGTTTCGGCCGGAAAGACTGTGTCGAGGTGCGCCGAAACCAGCACCACCGGTCCGGTGCTATCCGGCGGCAGGTCCGCGGCTTCAAAAACGCCGAAAACGTTTCCCACGGCATCGGTCTCGATCCGGCTCAGGCCGGCCTCGGCGAACCGTCTGCCGATCCACTCACCCCGAGCCTCTTCGCCAAACAGCGGAGCAGGGATTTTCACCAGCTCGGTCTGCCAATCCATAATGCGCTTGGGGTTCAGGTGCAACCAGGCGAAGGCAGCATGGACGCTCCGGCGAGCGGCCAGGGCCGTCACCCGCGAGAATGCTGAATTGGGAGTCAGCAGAGGCATGAGTGGTCCCAGATTAACAGGGATGAAACGCCCGAGGTTACTTGAGAACCGGCTCGAGCCCCGTGGCGCGTCCCGCCCGCCGGCGCCTCAGCTCCGCTACCGCCTCATCAATCGAATACGATTCGCCGGTCTGTTCTTCATGCCGCACTGTCACGTAGGCCTTCAGCATATTCAGCGTCTCAAGCTGCTCCTCGTAGCTGTGAATGTCCACGAGCACCGCGCGGGCCTCACCGTTCTGGGTGATGATGATCGGTTCTCGTTCGACCAGAATCCTCTCAATCAGCTCTGCAGCGTGGGCTTTTACGTAGCTGATTGGCTTGATCTGAGTGGAGAATCTCATTGGGGGGAATCCTCGGCATTTCAAGATCAATTGTAATCTGAATTTAGTCTTTTAAAAGACTAAATTCAGTCCGATGCCGTTACTCCCCGTATTCCACTGAAGTCAGGAAGAGTCCCCTGGCTGGCGCCGTCGGTCCCGCTTCACTTCTTGAACGGGCTTCCAGGATCTCTTTCAGCCGTTCTACGGTAGTAAATCCCCGCGCCACATCGATCATGGTCCCCACGAAATTGCGCACCATGTGATGCAGGAACCCATTGCCGCGAACGCGGTAAATCCACAACTCTCCCGGGCCGGTTTCCTGCTTTTCCCATGTCGAAGAAAACACGGTTCTGATGTTGGTTGCTACCGGGCCGTCTGGCTCTTCGGGATACTGCTCTCTAGCAGTCAGATCCGGGTCAGTCGCCGCAAAACTCGTGAAGTCATGCTCCCCGAGGAATACCGTTGCTGTTTCAGGCAAGATATTAAACATCAATCGTTTAGAATAACTGTAAACAAATGGATACAGCCACGGAGGACAGATCTCCCCACGGAAAATCCTATATTCATAACTCTTTGCAACAGCCGAATGTCGCGCATGGAATGTGGCCGGAACTACCCGAGACTCAAGAACGCGGATCGACCCCGGCAGCGTACGATTCAGCGCCCGCAAGAGGTTCTCCGCAGGTATGGGTGCAGCCAACTGAAAGCTCGCTACCTGAGCCAACGCGTGCACCCCGGCGTCGGTTCTCCCCGAGCCTTGCGGAAGGGGCGACTCGCCGGTAACCCTGCCCAGGGCGGCCTGCAGTTCGCCCTGGATCGTCGGCAACCCGGGCTGCACCTGCCACCCGTGGAACGAAGTTCCGTCGTAGGCCAGGGTCAGCTTGAAAGTGCGCGGCCCGTCACCGGTCCCCATTGCCGCGCCGCCATCCCCAGCAGTCTGCTTTGACACTTTATCCATGCGGTCCGCTGGCTAACAGAGTACCCCACAGGCGCCGGTCACGGCCTTCGGCTTTGCCGTTGAGATATACTCACCATTCCGTTCTATCGTCAATTGAAGGAGCTTTGGCGCACGCCCTTGACTCCTTTTTCGGTCGTTCTCTGGCAGCCCGGGGCTTTTTCGGCCCCCCAAGACCCTGCACATGGCTGGAACGATCGGGAAGGCAATCGCGTATTACAAGGCAGGTCCGGGGATCCCGGCCCAGAGTGAAACTGTTCCGGCAACACAAATTTGCATCCTGACGCGCTCACCAGCCGTCTTGAACTGTGTCATTCCAAATGTTCTGAGCAATTGGTGGAGATAAAGACAATGCCCTTCGAAACTAGACGTGTGTTTGAGGCTGGGTCAAAGGATCGCCGTGGCGCCGGTTCCGGTATGCCGAAATCCAAAAAAAAGGCCGGCGCCCTGCGCGCTGTTGCCGCAGTGATGCTTACTCTTGCCGCCGGCATGCCGGCAGGTTTTCCTCAGCAGGTCACCGGCGCGGGTTCCAATGGACCCGACAAGGCAGCCTCGACCCTGCCCACAGCTCCGGCTCCGGTTTCAACCCAGCCCTTCCCTTTGCGCACGGGAACGCGAGACTATTCCAAGCCTTTTGCCGGCTGGTGGGGCAACCCGATCAATATGTACCGTCCGACCAAGCTGGGAGTAGCCAGTTTCACCAACTCCGTCAGGCTGGCAAACCTCGTCAAGGACGGCAAAATCTACCTCAGCCTCTCTGACGCCATTGCCCTGGCCATCGAGAACAACTACGACATCGCCATCGCCCGCTACGACCTCGACATCGCCGACACCGACATCCTGCGCACCAAGACCGGCACGCCGCCGCTGGGCGCGCCCTCGGGCCTGGTGACCGGAACTCTGGGCGGCTCTGAAACTATCCTCTCGACTGGCGGCGGTCCGGGCGGGACGGCGGGCGGGTCTGGCGGCGCCGGATCGGGTACTGCCGGTCTGACGCTGACCACGGGCGGCGCGGGTCCCGCGCCGGAAAGCCTCGATCCATCGGTTACCTCAACCATCCAGTTCGAGCACGCCAACCAGCCGCAGCTCAACACGGTTTTTTCCGGCGGTTTGACGAAAACGAACACAAATACCAACGAATACAACTTCAATTACAACCAGGGGTTTGTCACCGGAACAGCGCTCCAGGTGGGGTTGCAGAATACCCGCACCACTTCAAATAACTCTTTCGACACGTATAGCCCCTCGTTGCAGTCGATCTTCAGGGCCACCGTCACGCAGCACCTTCTGCAGGGCGCGGGCATCTGGGTGAACAAACGCTTCATCTACCAGGCGCTCAATGATCGCCGCATTACCGATTCCTCGTTCCGCCAGCAGATTCTCTACACCGTGAACCAGGTTGAGAACATCTACTGGGGCCTTGTGCAAGCCTATGAGGATCTTCAGGCCAAGGAGCGCGCCCTGGAACAGAGCTCGCGGTTGCTGGAAGACAACAAGAAGCAGCTTGAAATCGGCACCATGGCCCCTCTCGACGTAGTCAATGCCGAGTCTACGGTGGCCACCGACAAGCAGGCTCTCATCAGCGCTCAGGCCTCCCTCAACTATCAGCAGCAGATCATCAAGCAGGCCATCGCCCGCAACCTCAACGACCCGGTCCTGTCGACTGCACCGGTCATTCCCACTGACCGGATAAGTCTCGATTCAATCCCGGAGGAGAGCCAGCCAGTTGAAACGCTGGTACAGGAAGCCTTCCAGCAAAGGCCCGAGCTCGAGCAGGCCATCCTCACTCTTCGCAACGACGAGATCACGCTCAAGGGCGCGCGCAACGCACTGCTGCCCACGCTCGACGCCTACGGATTTTATGGCTCCAGCGCACTGGGTGGTTCGCAGAGCCCGGACTGCGTGAACTTCTTCAACGGGAAATCCTGCGCTCCAGGCACTTACCCGTCCATCGGCTACGGAACGGTTCTGCAGAACCTCTTCAACAGCTCGGCCTCAGACAAGGGGGTCGGATTCAACTTGACCATCCCCATTCGCAACCGCGAGGCCCAGTCGCAACAGGAGCGGTCGATCATGGAGTACCGGCAGGCGGAACTGCGATTGGAACAGCTCTACACCCAGATCCGCATGCAGGTGGTCAACGCCATGTATGCTCTCACCAACGATCGCGCCCAGGTGCAGGCGGCTACCGCAGCTCGCGACTACAACCAGCAGAGCCTTGACGATGAAATCAAGAAGCTGCACCTTGGCGCTTCGACCACGGCAAACGTTCTGCAGCAGCAGCGTAACCTGGCCACCGCTGAAGACAACCTGATCGCGGCCAACGCCGCCTTTGCCAAGGACCGTGCCGGTCTATACCAGATTCTTGCCTCGACTCTGAAGCACTACGGCCTCAATCTTGGCGAGGCGGCTAACGGCAACGTGGGTGCAGCCCCGGTGATCCCGGGAGTGAAGCCTGCGCCGGCGGATGCAGCGTCTCCCGACGCGGGAGCGCCGGCCGCGACTCCGACGCCGGCTGCGCCTCCGTCGAACCAATAAAGCTTCTCGAAAGCGACTGAGCAACGGCCCGGCCGCAAGGCCGGGCCGTTTTTTGTGCGAAGTACCATTCTCTGCGCCGATTCCGTCGTGCGATTCAGCGCTCCGCCACCAGATCAAGCAGGTCGAAAAACTCAGGAAAGCTGATGGCCGCGGACTCAGCGCCCTGGACCAGCGTCTCGCCCTCGGCCCGAAGCGCAGCCACGCTGAAGGCCATTGCAATCCGATGGTCTCCGCCGGCATCGATCGCCGCCCCATGCAGCTTTTGCCCGCCGGGCACGTCGAGCCCATCTTCGAACTCCTCTACCTCCGCGCCCATCGCCCGCAGATTGCGGGCCACCAGCGCGATCCGGTCTGACTCCTTCACGCGCAGCTCGTTGGCGTCGCGAATTCTGATGCCGCCGCTTGTGTACGGCGCAATCGCCGCCAGCACCGGCAACTCGTCAATCAGTTGCGCCGCCAGAGCGCCGCTAACGGTTGTCGAGCCCAGCCCCTCTTCGGGAGCTGAAATCTGCACCGTGCCGACGAGCTCGGCATGTTTTTCTTCCAGATTCAGCACCGCAACGCGCGCGCCAAGGGCGGTGAGCACGTCGAGCAGTGTGGCGCGGGTAGGGTTGAGTCCGATTGAGTCCAGCACCAGTCCCGACCCGGGGAAGAGCGCCGCCGCGCAAAGAAAGAACGCCGCCGATGAGATATCTCCGGGCACGGCTGCTTCAATCCCGTGCAGCAGCTGCGGCCCGGTAATTGAAACCGAATCGATGGTCCGCGTCAGCGTCGCTCCAAATGCGCGCAGCGCCAGCTCGCTGTGGTCGCGCGTGCGCACGGCCTCGCGCAGCGTTGTGGTTCCTTCGGTCTGCAGACCGGCCAGCAGCACGCAGGACTTGATCTGCGCGCTCGGCACCGGCGTGGTGTAGTCGATGGCGTGCAGCCTGCGCCCTTCGATCGTGATTGGTGCGTGCCCATCGATGAGCGTCACCTGCGCGCCCATCTCCGCAAGCGGCTTGCGCACCCGTTCCATCGGCCGGCGCGAGAGCGACGCATCCCCGAAAAGCGTGAACGTGCCCTCCTGAGGCGCCAGCAACCCCGAGATGAAGCGCATTGTCGAGCCGGAGTTGCCGCAATTGAGCGGATGATCGGCAGGCGTTACGCGTCCTGCCACGCCGGTAATCTCAACCGCCTCGCCGATCCGATTGACTTTCGCGCCCAGCGCTTCCATGCAGGCGAGGGTAGAGGCGCAATCGGCCCCGGTCGAAAAGTTCGTAAACCTCGACGTGCCCTCGGCGAAGGCCGCCAGCATGGCGTAGCGATGGCTGATGGACTTGTCGCCGGGCAGCTTAAGGCTGCCGCAGATGTTGCGGGCGGGGCGGATCAGGCGTTCGTGAGTTGCGATAGACAAGCGGACTCCGGGCACAATGCGGCTGCCTAGAGTGTATCGAAACGGGGTCTGCGGAACGAACCGTGCCGCGTCCACCAAGGACGCGGTAAATCTTGCTGTTCAGCTAACGCACCTCAAGCGCGGCAGCCATCGGCTCAAGATGCGCCGTAAAGTGGCGCAGAAACGGCGCCTCGTAGATCAGGCGCATTCCGCGAATTTGTTCGCGGTTCTTCCACACTTCCAAAATCACCTCGATCAGGTAATCGATGTGGCTCTGCGTATAGACGCGGCGCGGAATCGCGAGCCGCACCAGGTCCATCTGCGCGGCTGCGGCAAACATCAGCGTGCCAATCTCAACCGATCTTACCCCTCCCTCGAGGTAAAGTTCGCAACCCAGCGCCACGCCGGGAAACTGCTCGGGAGGAATGTGGGGCAGAAAAGCCCGCGCATCGAGATAGATCGCATGCCCGCCCGGCGGCTGCACAATCGGCACCCCAGCGGCCGCAATGTGGTTGCCCAGGTACGCGGTCGACGCGATCCGGTAGCGCAGGTAGTCCTCTTCAAGCGCCTCCTGTACACCCACGGCAATGGCCTCAAGATCGCGCCCGGCGAGGCCGCCATAGGTGGGGTACCCCTCGGTCAGAATCAGCAGATCCTTCTCCTGCTGGGCCAGCATATCGTCGTTGGTGCACAAGAACCCGCCAATGTTCGCCATGCCGTCTTTCTTGGCCGACATGGTGCAGCCGTCGCCCAGGCGGAACATCTCCTGCGCAATCTCTTTCGGCGTTTTGTTTTCGTAACCCGGCTCGCGCAGCTTGATGAACCAGGCATTCTCGGCAAATCGGCACGCGTCAAAATACAAAGGAATCCCATGCCGGCGGCAGACCGCGCTCACCTGCCGCGCGTTTTCCATCGATACCGGCTGCCCGCCTCCGGAGTTGTTGGTCACCGTGAGCATCACCAGCGGAATGCGCTCGCGTCCCACGCGCTCAATCAGGCTATCGAGCGCAGCCACGTCCATGTTCCCCTTGAAGGGATGCACGAGCGCCGGTTGCTTGCCCTCGGGAATCACCAGGTCGACGGCTTCGGCACCCGTAAACTCCACGTTGGCGCGCGTGGTATCAAAGTGCGTGTTGTTGGGCACCACGTCGCCCTTTTTGCATGTGCAGCCAAACAAAATGCGCTCGGCGGCGCGGCCCTGGTGCGTGGGAATCACGTGCTTGTAGCCGAAGATGTCCTGAACGGAGTTCTTGAAGCGAACGAAGCTACGGCTGCCCGCGTAGCTCTCGTCGCCCTCCATGATGGCGCCCCACTGTTTGGTCGACATCGCGCCCGTGCCCGAATCGGTAAGCAGGTCGATCAAAACGTCGTCGGCAGGCAGCAGGAAGAGGTTGTAGTGAGCGGCCTTTAGCAGCTTTTCGCGTTCGGCGCGGGTGGTCCAGCGGATGGGTTCAACGCTCTTGATTCGAAACGGCTCGATAATGGTTTTCGCGATCATATGTTGCTCTCTGGAGGTCCGTGTGCATTATTTCGCGGGGGACGGCGGGGGAACAAGGGAACAAGAAAGCGATTCGATAAGTCTGTAAGTCAAAGGCAAGACGTTAACCAGATAGTAATTCACGGATAGGCGACGATTCAGGAGTTCCGGCGGTCACCCGAAGCTTCACAGAGCCGCAGCCAAAACCTGGGATTTCAGGCAGCGTCGGCGGCCCTATGGTTTCAGGCGGTAGCTATCACCAAGTTTTCCCGCTGCCTGCAGGTGTTTTCGCGCTCTCACCAGCTCAGCGATCTGCCGGATATGTCCCAGATCGTGCATGGTCCACTCATGCAGCATTTGTTGCAAGGTGATTTCGCCGGCCTCCTGGTGCCTGGCGCGGCGTTCACCGGCGCTTCGCGGCAAGGTGTGCAGATACTCCAAGTTGGTCTCGCGCTGTTCTTCAAAATGGCCGAATGCATCTTCCGCATTGGCGTTGCGGTACAGCTCCAGGTACATCAGCGCTTCATCCGGCTCGAACTCCGGCAATTCCTCACTCAAAAACCGGTCCACGCGGGTTCGATAGCAGTGGCCCTCGGAATGGGAAAGATGCGCGAGTACTTCGGCTACCGAAAAGCGGTCGGGCGCGGGCTTCCATTCGGTATCTTCGGTCGACAGGCCGCACATCAACCCGCGCAGGATCGCGGGGGTCGCTCCCAACTGGTCGAGGCAGTCTAATTCCAATTCTTGCGTCTTTCGATTCATCCTACGATGTTCTCTCCGCCGTCTAGTTCATTCGCTCGTTCATGAAGTTAAGTCACCGGCAATAAGGACAGAGTACCTCTTCTGATCCCTGATCCCTGTTTTTCACTTCACCCGCAGCACAATAATTGTCTCGTCGTCGAAGCGATCCTTCGCGCCCTGGAACCGGCTTACGTCGGCAAGGATTGTGTCGGCGATCTCCTGCGCGGGCAGGTCGCGGCTGCCGCAAAGCAAGCTCGATAACCGGTCCTGCCCGTACATTTCTTCGTGTTCGTTCTCCGCGTCCAGAATGCCGTCGGAGACAAACACAATCACGTCGCCCGGCTGCGTGGCCACGTTGAGCTCTTCGTAGGTTACATTCGGAAACATGCCCAGTGGAAAGCCCTCGGCCTGAACCGTCACCGGCTCGCCGCCGCGGCAGAATACCGGTTGCACCGCGCCCGAGTTCGCCACCTGGAGCGTCTGGTTCTCGTCGTTCCACAGCGCAAACAGCAGCGTTACGTACTGCGATTCAAGCTTGCGCTCCTGCAGCGCGTCGTTCAGGTGGGCCAGCATCTGTGCGGGGTCAGGCTGCTGCTGCGCGGCCGAACGCATAATGCCGCTCACCAGCGCGGCAAACAGCGCCGCCGGCGCGGCTTTTCCGCTCACGTCGCCCAGCACAATGGCCGTGCGGCCAGGCCCGTAGTCGATAAAGTCGTACAAGTCGCCGCCAATCGAACGCGCCGGCAAAAATCGCACCGCCATCTCGGCATGCGGATGCGACGGCGCCTGGGGCGGCAGCAACCTGAGCTGCACTTCGCGCGCCATCGCAATGTCTTTCTCGAGCTGCGCCTCCTGCCTGCGCACCGCCTGGTAAAGCCGCGCATTCTCAATGGCGATGGCGATTTGCGCGGCGAGCGTGGTGAGCATGCGCTCATGCCCTTCGTTAAAGAAACCCGTGCGCGTGTGCTCCAGATCAAGAACCCCAATCACGCGGCCCTTGTAGAAGAGCGGCACAATCAGCTCCGATCGCGTCTCGGGATTCATGGCCAGGTAGCGCGGATCCCTGGCAACATCGGGCACGCTGATGGTTCGCCACTCGCGCACCGCCGCGCCCGCCAGCCCGCTGGTGATGGGAATCCGGCGCAACGGCGCATGTGCATAGCCGAATCGCCATGCATAGCGCGTAATCAGCGTTTCGCTTTTCTCGTCGAGCAGCATGATGGTGAACATCTGGTAGTCGATCAGGCGACGCAGCAACTGGCCAACGCGCTCGAGCAGCGGCCCCAGTTCGAGAATCGAGGCCAGCTCAACGGCGATCTCGTTAAGGACTTCCAGCGTCTGCGCCTGGCGCGAAACGCGAGTGTAAAGCCTGGCATTCTCAATGGCCTGCGCGATGCGCGACGCCGTAAACGTGAGCAGGTGCAGGTGCTCGGCGCGAAAGTAGCCGGCCTGCTCGCTTTCAATGTCCATCACGCCGATCAGCCGGTTTTTGGCGATCAGCGGAAGCGCCAGCTCAGAGCGCACGTCGGGGTTGGCGGCGATGTAATACTCCGAGGCCGTAACGTCGTTCAGCAGCATGGGCTGCCGCGTCAGCGCCACCTGGCCCACAACGCCCTTGCCCAGCGGCACACGCGCGCGCTCCACCTGCGGAGTGTGGCCGATCTGGAACCGCATGCGCAGCTCGTTGGTGCGGTCATTGAGCAAGAAGATGGCAAAGATACGGTAGTTGATGATGGCGCGCACCAGTTCCGAGGTGCGATTGAGCAGCGTCTGCAGGTCAAGCGTGGTGTTGAGCGCATCGGTCAGCTTGAGAAGATACTCAGCGTCCACCGGCTCGATGCGGGCGTTCACCGGGTCAAGATGCGCGATCTCGGCCGGGCGGTAGTCGCCTTCGAGCTCGGTCGCCTCGTGCCGCGGAACTGGAGGTTTTTTCGTCATGCGTCGAAGGAAAGGATACCGCAGGGGGTAGGGGGTAGGGAGTAGGGAATAGGGAATAGGGAATAGGGAACAGGGAACAGGGAACAAACAGGGTTAGAGATCCTCGCGGGAGAGCTTCTTCATAGATCGAACATCGCTTGAAGCGCCCCACCAAGAGATGGCGCAGAAGATGAGCGCAACAGGGGCGATCAAAGTAGGGAGAAAGACGAGGAACTTAATGGAGTCCCAATAGACATGGAGGGAATGGCCAGCCATGAAGGGATAGATAGCCGCGCAACAAAGGACCCAAGCCGCAGCGGCACAAAACGTGCGGAACCTCCAGCGATCAATGCTCTCGATCGCGTCTCCGATGGCTTCTCGAATCTCATCCTGGCTCGGCGCGTTCTCCATGTCTAAAACCATTCCAGCTCCTTCCCGATGGGCCGGCTGGGCGACGGAGCATCGCTCGAGTGTTTTCTATTCCCTATTGCCTACTCCCTATTCCCTGTCTTCTCACTCCGCACCCAACTCCCGCACAATGGCTACGCTCGCCGAGGCGCCGATGCGGTTTGCGCCGGCCTCGAGCATCGCCTTCACATCGGCCAGGGTGCGGATGCCGCCCGAAGCCTTGACGCCGCAGCGCGCGCCGGCCACGCCGCGCATCAGCGCCACGTCGGCCACGGTTGCGCCGCCGGTTGAGAAGCCCGTCGACGTCTTGATGAAGTCGGCTCCAGCCTGGATGGCAATCTCGGACGCGCGCAGCTTTTCTTCCACGGTCAGCAGCGCGGTTTCAAGAATCACCTTGAGCAGCGCGCCGTGGTGATGCGCCATCGTCGCCGCGGCGTGGATGGTGTGCTGCACCGCCTGGTAGCTGCCGCTCTTGAGCACGCCGATGGGCAGCACCATGTCGAGCTCGCGCGCGCCAAGGCGGGTGAGCGCAGAGGCCTCCTGCCTGAGCGTCGAAACCAGCGATGCGCCGAAGGGAAATCCGAGGACCACGCCCACGGGAATCCCGGTGCCGGCGAGCGCCTTCACCGCGGTCGCTGCCCACACCGGGTTTACCATCGCGCAGGCGAAGCGGTACCTGGCCGCTTCTTCGCACAACTGCTCAACCTGGGCGCCAGTGGCCTCAGGTTTCAGCAGCGTATGGTCGATGACCCCGGCCACCGACTGCCAGTTCGCCAGGGTTCGCGCGGCGAAGGCCGCCGAATCAAAGGTTCCATGATCGAATTCGAGTTCAGAAGGTTCAATGGGGGTAGTTGTGGGCATAAAATCAGGGGCCGGAGCCGGTCTTTCGATGCGGCTCCATTCACCCTCTCCGGGAAAAGAGTATACGGCATGACCCGTCAACCGCGTCTAATGGGGGCTCCGGTTTATTACGCCGGCTGATCTATAAGGGTTGATCTGGCGGCATCAGGCAGATGTCGGGCAGGTTGCGATAGCGCTCGGCAAAGTCCATTCCGTAACCGATCACAAAGAGGTTAGGTACGGCAAAGCCCACGTAATCGGCCTCGATCTTCTCCACGCGGCGCGAAGGCTTGTCGAGCAGCGTGGCGATGCGCAGTGTCTTGGGATGCTGTTGCAGGAAGAGTTTGCGGAGGTACGCGAGCGTGAGGCCGGTGTCGAGAATATCCTCGACAATCAGCACGTTCTTGCCCTCGATGGACTCATCCAGATCCTTGATGACCTGTACTGCGCCGGAGGAGGTCTGGCTGCCCTTGGGATAGCTCTTGACGGCAACGAAATCGAAGGTAGCGTCGACGTCGATGGCCCTGGACAGGTCGGTAAGGAAGAACGCCGCGCCCTTGAGCACGCCGATCATCACCAGCTTCTCGCCCTTCAGGTCGCGCGTGATCTGTTCGCCCATTTCGGCCACCCGCTCGGCAATCTGCTGGCGGGAGATAAGAACTTCGAGTCCGCGGTAAGTCGTGGTAGCCATGCACACAGTATCGCGCGAAATATTGGGAGCCGCCTCTGTGTAAATCGGGGAACCCGGCAGTGGGCGGTGAACGGTGGACGGTGGACGGCTGGTGGTTGCCCCGATCCTCTCGGGGAGTTTGTCCTGCAACCAAACCTACATCCGCGCCCGTCTATACTTGAGAGAGCGATGTATCCCTATATCCATATCCCCCATTTATTCACGATCCCGACCTTCGGGCTCATGCTGTGGCTGGCGGCGGTGGTGGCCGCGGTGGTGGTCGACCGCAACTTCAAGCGCGCCCGCATCGATGCCGACGCCATCGGCATGGTGGCCATTGCCGTTGTGGCGGGGATCATCGGCGCCAAGGTCTGGCACATTCTCGACACGCCTGCCGAGTTCCGGCTCGACGGCTGGCGGGTTCTGTACGATACGGCCGGCTTTGCATGGTACGGCGGGCTGGTCTTCGGCATCGGAGCGCTGGTTTTTCAGGGCTGGCGCGCAAAGATCGGCGGACTGCGCATCCTTGACCTGGCCGCCCCGGCCGCGGCCATCGGATACGGCATCGGCCGCATCGGCTGCTTCCTTTCCGGCGACGGCTGCTACGGAGTTCCCACGAATCTTCCCTGGGGAATGGCCTTCCCCAACGGCATCGACCCGGTCTTTGTGAGGGTTCATCCTACGCCGCTTTACGAGATGGCTGCCGGAATCCTCATCGGCTGGTTCCTCTACTGGCGCGGCGGCAAGCGGCACGCCACAGGCGCCATCCTCGGCCAGTACCTGCTGCTGACCGGCGTAGCCCGCTTCCTGGTCGAATTCATCCGCCGCAATCCCAAAGTGCTTTGGGGGCTATCGAATGCGCAGTTTGCCAGCGCCGGGGCCGCTGTGGCCGGCATCGCCATCATTGCGTGGGCGGCGACCAGGCCGGCAGAGCTGCCCGGACCGGTGCCTGCGCCGGCCGGGAAGCCGGCGTAGCGCGGGACGACAGCAAAGTGTACGGCCGGGCAGATCCCTGACATTTCAGACCGGGCACATCCCTGACACTTTTTCCTTATCAGGAAGGTTTTTGTCGTCCGGTGGAGGGCAAGCTTGCCCTCCACCGGACGAAGCGGGCTTCGCG
>Ga0326727_10002959_pt1 | contig 55898 bp, 42 predicted proteins | sample MB2enrmetagenome_FD_207643 | JGI IMG/M metagenome (GOLD analysis project Ga0326727, IMG submission 207643) | Lab enriched peat soil microbial communities from McLean, Ithaca, NY, United States - MB29MY | ecosystem: Environmental > Terrestrial > Soil > Wetlands > Peat | place: USA: New York...
GGTCCCCTTTCGTTTATGAAGGGCTATGACGCGTTTGCAGGGGTCATCAAATCGGGCGGCAAGACGCGGCGCGCCGCCAAGATGGTGATTCTGAATATAGACCATCCGGATATTATAGATTTCATTACATGCAAGGCCAAAGAGGAGCAAAAGGCCTGGGCGCTGGTGGACGCCGGTTACGACAGCGCAATAGACGGCGAGGCTTACAGCTCCGTCTTTTTCCAGAACGCCAACAACAGCGTGCGGGTGACCGATGAGTTCATGAAGGCGGTGGTCGAGGATCGGGAATGGACCACGCGCGAAATCTCCACTGGAAAGCCGGCCAAGAGCTACCGCGCCCGCGACCTGATGAAGAAGATCGCGGAAGCAGCCTGGCAATGCGGCGATCCCGGAATGCAGTTCCACACCACCATCAACAAGTGGCATACCTCAAAGGCTACCGCTCCCATCAACGCCTCCAACCCGTGCAGTGAGTACATGTTCCTGGACGACTCGGCCTGCAATCTCTCCTCGCTCAACCTGATGAAGTTCCTCACCCCGCAGGGCGAGTTCGACGTGGAGGCCTTCCGGCACGCCGTGGATGTGATGATCACGGCGCAGGAAATCATCGTCGACAACGCCAGCTATCCTACGGAGAAGATTGCCGTCAATTCTCACGATTTTCGCCCCCTGGGGCTCGGTTACGCCAACCTGGGCGCGCTCCTGATGGCTAATGGCCTGCCGTACGATTCGGACGCAGGGCGCGACTTCGCCGCCGCGATTACGGCCTTAATGCACGGAGAGGCGTATCTCCAATCCTCGCGGCTGGCGGCTGAGCTCGGCCCCTGCGCCGGCTACCCCCTGAACCACGATCCCTTCCTGGGCGTCATCGAGATGCACCGCCAGGCGCTGGGGAAGATCAACTCTCACAACGTTCCCGAGGACTTGTGGGAGTGCGCAAAGAAGACCTGGGACGATTGCCTGGGCAACGGCATGAAATATGGCTACCGAAACGCCCAGGTGACGGTGCTGGCGCCCACCGGGACCATCGGCTTTATGATGGACTGCGACACTACCGGCGTCGAGCCCGACCTGGCGCTGGTGAAGTACAAGAAGCTGGTGGGGGGCGGGCTGATGAAGATCGTGAACACCGTGGTTCCCGCGGCTCTTTTGAAACTCGGCTACACGCACCAGCAGGCCACCGAAATCGTGAGTCACATCGACCAGCACGGCACCATCGAGGGCGCTCTGGGCCTTAAGCCGGAGCACCTGCCGGTCTTCGATTGCTCCCTGAAGCCGACGAACGGCAAACGCGCCATCCACTACATGGGGCACGTGCGCATGATGGCGGCGGTGCAGCCGTTCCTTTCCGGAGCTATTTCTAAGACAGTTAACATGCCGGAAGAAGCGACGGCCGACGATATCGCCAGCGTTTACATCGAAGGCTGGCGCCTGGGCCTGAAGTCCATCGCCATCTATCGCGACCGCTCAAAGCGCGTCCAGCCGCTGAATACTTCGAAGGGACAGGATTCGATGGCCAACGTGCAGGATTTAGGATTCGGGGTTCAGGATTCAGCAACCCTGAGCATTCCCCAGTCCCCAGTCCCTGGCCCCCAGCCCCTTGCCCCTAGCCCCCGGCCCTACCGCCGCAAGCTGCCGGACGAGCGCGCCGCCATCACCCACAAGTTTTCCGTGGGCGCGCATGAAGGTTACTTGACTGTGGGCCGTTACGACGAGGGCCCTCCGGGCGAGATTTTTATCACCATGGCCAAGGAGGGCTCCACCGTCTCCGGCCTCATGGATTCTTTCGCCACCGCCGTTTCACTGGCGCTGCAATACGGCGTGCCGCTCAAGGTGCTCTGCGATAAGTTCAGCCATATGCGCTTCGAGCCCAGCGGTTGGACCAGTAACCCCGAGATCCGCTTCGCCAAATCCATCATGGACTACATCTTTCGCTGGATGGCTTACAAGTTCCTTCCTAAGGACGCGCAGCCCAGCGAGGATGCCAGCGTCGCTTCGCTGAACGGCACCGAAGTCGAAAAGGCCGCCGTCCTGGCCACGCAGTTTAGCCAAGCCGCCGGCGGCACCGCAGCCCTCCCGTCAGAAAGCGGCCAGCCCGGTCTGGCCGGCGTCGAGCACAGTGAAGACGCGCCAAGCTGCTCCGATTGCGGCTCTATCATGGTCCGCAACGGCTCCTGCTACCGCTGCATGAATTGCGGCAGCACAAGCGGGTGTTCGTAGGAAGTCTGCGTGCGACCCTTTCAGGGTCGGGGTGCGCTTAGCCCCGGAACGGAAGCCCACCGCGACAGACCCTGAAAGGGTCACATAGGGAAGAGGCGACCATGGCGCAGACTCTGGTATGCTTGAGGGTGCATGTTGTGTTCTCGACAAAAGACAGGCAGAAGGAACGGCACAAGAGGCAGACCTTCGAGGAGGAACTCGTCGCGCTGCTGGACAAATATCAGGTAGAATATAACGAGCGCTATATTTGGTCGTAAGTCTGGGTGCGACCCGTTCAGGGTCGGGGTGCGTTTGGCCCCGTCTTCCGGGGGCGTTGCCCCCGGCTACTATATTGTGCCCCTCCGGGGCAGCAATTTCCGACCGCGCTGTGTCCCGGACGCGGAAGGCAATTCGTCGTTGTGGCCGAGGATTTTCTGAAGGCGGCGGGAGGTGAGCATGAGGCTGGTCAAAACAGGTAAGTCTTCCAACCTTGACGTCAATGGCGCTCTTTACGCAATCTGCTCGACGGGCAGAGGCCGATGTTGGCATTGCGACCGCAAGCTGCCTCCAGTGGAGCAAGCCATCGGGGCGGGGTGGAATGTGCAGCGCGTGGAAGGCGGGCATGTGGCCAGCATCATCCTGGTGTGTCCGAAGTGCCGGCAGAAGCGGCCTGAGGCAAGCCGAAAACAGTTCCTGCGTAACCTCTCTCCTCCCGTCTGCGATGCCGTCCACTAAACCCAGCCAATACCATCCTCCTTATAGCGGCGCGCACGTGCGGGCGCTGCCGACGTTTATGGATCGCACGGCACAAAGCGCGACATGATCTGGGCACGCACCTTAGCGGAAAGGGCCTCGACATCCTCACGCCCCAGCGTGCTGGTGAGAATGGGAGGGTGGACGATCATCTCAATCCAGCCGGCCCTCACGTGATACGTGTCTGGCTTCAGCACGGCTCGCGTGCCGTTCAACGTTATGGGCACCACGGGGACGCCGGACTGAACGGCGAGGTAGAAGCTGCCGGACCTGAAGGGCAGCATCTTTCCGTCGCGGCTCCGGTGCCCTTCGGGAAAGAGCACCACGGAGCTACCAGCGCGGATCTTCTCTGCCGCCTCGTCGAGACTCTTCCTCGTTCCTCTGGGGCGGTCCCTGTCCACAGGGATGTGCCCGGATCGCCTCAAGTGCCAGCCCATGAATGGCACGCTGAACAACGATCGCTTGGCCACAAATCGGAACTGAACCGGCAAATGAACGAAGAGGACGGGAATGTCCATCGCACTTTGGTGATTCACGCAATAGATGGCGGTCTCGCGGGGGAGCACGTTTTCGATGCCCTCCACTCGAGTGCGGATGCCGCTCGTGGCCAAAATCAGCCGCGACCAGAGCCGCGCGCAGGCGTGTTGCCAGCGCCCGCCGCTATCGAACAGAGAGCCGAAGAGTGAAGCCGTTCCACAGACCGCGGTGTAGAAGTAAATCAGGAGATTAGTAAACAGGAGAGAGCGTAGATAGCTGAGATAATACGAGACGCCTCGAGATTCGCGGGTCTTCTCGCTTGGGGCATTTTGAGCAGTCCCCATGTTCGTATCACACGAGCCCTTCGGCAGGGGCGGCGCCGGGATGGTTCGTAAGCTGAAGTTGACCCTCCCGGAGCGATTTCTTGACGGCCCCCACCAAATAGAGAGAACCAATGATCAACACTACATCTTCGCTCGAGCTTGCCTGGCAGGCCCGGGCCACGGCTCGAAAGGGCTCGGGCTCGATGACCAGCCGCGCGGGGCGAAACCGCGTTGTGGCCAATATCTCTTCCGGCGTGGCGGCGCGGGCAAGGTGAGGGCGCGTCAGATAAACTTCCTCAGCCAGGGGAAACAAGATTTCGGCGATGTCAGCAATCGCCTTGTCCCGCATCGAGGCATACACCAGTCGCATGCGCCGCCCCTCCAACTCGTCCTGGATAAACTCTGCCAGGACGCGCGCCGCCGCTGGGTTGTGCGCCCCGTCAAGTAAAACCAGCGGATGTTCCAGGACCCTCTCCAGCCGTCCCGGCCATGAAGTGCTCTCGAGACCCTTCACGATAGCTGTGGGGGTTATTCGGAATCCGTCCCGGCTCAGGCGCCATGCTGCCGTTACCGCGGCCGCCGCGTTCTTCACCTGAAACCTTCCAAGCAGGGGAGAAGTGAGGCCGTCAAAGCTCTCCGTATCCAGGGAAAGGTCGAACACGTAATGTCCCTGCAAGCTGTGTAAGCCCGATAGCCCGCCCAATTTGCCCGTCTCGAGTAATTCCGCCCCCATCTCCGCGCACCGCTGCCGGATCACCTGGGCGCCCTCCCCCTCTTCGCAACCGGACACCACAGGAGTCCCAGGTTTGATGACTCCCGCTTTCTCGCGCCCAATCTCGGCGAGTGTGCATCCGAGGAACTCCGTGTGATCGAGCCCGACATTGGTGATCACCGCTATGCGCGGCTGCGTGACGTTAGTAGCATCCAGGCGTCCTCCCATGCCCACTTCGAGGACCACGAAACCAGCTCCAGCCTGGGCGAAATAGTGGAAGCCGGTGGCCGTCAAGAACTCGAAGAAACTCGGCAACTGACCCAGCGCTTTTTCCTCCAGCAAGCTTTCAACAGCTTCGCGGACGTTTGTGAACGCGCGGGCGAAATCGTCTTCGCTGATCTCCGTTCCATCCACCCGAAACCGTTCGTTCACGCTCACCAGATGCGGAGAAGTATAAAGACCGGTGCGGTACCCGGCCTGGCTGATGATGCTGGCCAGCATGGCCGCTGTGGACCCTTTTCCATTGGTGCCGGCAACTATGGCGGTCGGGTATCGCAGGTGGGGATTTCCCAGGCGGGCAAGAACTTTAGTGGTCGTTTCCAGTCCCCATTGCAGGCCATGCAGTTCCTGGCCAAGGCTGTCCAGGTATTTTAAGCAGTCGGCGTAATTCATCCCAGTGTTTAGGAAGTCAGAACGAAGGGTAAAGGATAAAAGCAACTCTCACCTTACGACCTTTAGCCTTTACACTTTACCCTTTACCCTTCATTCTGGCTCCTGCTGTTTAGCCGTCCCACGCCCGTAGCAAGCGCGCGGTGCGGGCCAAAAAGGCTTTCAACTCCTTGCGTGGAACGATAGCGTCCAACATGCCGTGGGCGAGCAGGAACTCGGCGCGCTGGAATCCCGGCGGCAATTTCTGCCGGATCGTCTGCTCGATAACTCGGGGGCCCGCGAACCCAATAAGGGCGCCGGGTTCGGCAATGTTCAGATCGCCGAGCATGGCGAAGCTGGCAGTCACGCCTCCGGTGGTGGGATCCGTTAGAACTGAGATGTAGGGCTTTCGCACTTCATCCAACCGGGCCAGCGCCGCGCTGATCTTCGACATTTGCATCAGGCTGATGGCGCCCTCCATCATCCGCGCGCCCCCCGAACAGGAAACCACCACGAGGGGAAGCTTCTTCTCGATGCACCGGTCGATGGCTCTCGTCACCTTTTCGCCCACCACCGCGCCCATGCTCCCACCGATGAACTGAAATTCCATTGCGCAGATGATGGCCGGCATGCCCTCCAGTTGGCCCTCGCCGGTGATGAGGGCATCTTTCAACCCCGTGTTCTTTTCCGCTTGCCTCAGCCGGTCGCTGTACCGCTTGGTGTCCTTGAACTGAAGAGGGTCCGTACTGGCAAGCCCCGCATCATGCTCCGTGTATTGCCCGTCGTCGAAGAGCATTTCCAGGCGGGCGCGCGAACCCATTTTGAAATGGTGGTTGCATTTGGGGCAGCAGAGCAGGCTGTTCTCCAAATCCTTCTTCCAGAGAATCTGCTTGCAGTCGTCGCACTTCACCCACAGCCCTTCGGTCTGGATACGCTTCTCCTTGGGCGATTCAATCGGCTGTTGTTCTCTGCGAAACCAAACCATAGGAATTGATCCAATGAACCATTGATTCATTGAGTCATTGAGTCATTGAAAAGCATCGGAACTCGCCGGCCAAGAAATGGCTCAATGACTCAACGGCTCAATGACTAAATCTCTCAGTACTCGATTCCCTTTTGGGCCGAGATGCCCTTCTGGTACGGATGCTTCACTTCCCGCATCTCCGTAACCAGGTCAGCCAACTCCACGATCGCAGGATGCGCATTGCGCCCCGTCAGGATAACATGGAGCGCTTCAGGTTTTTGCTTCAACGTCTCCACCACCGCCCCCGGATCAAGCATCCGGTAGCTGATGACGTAATTGATCTCATCCAGGATGACTAAATCATATTGGCCGCCCAGAATGTTTTGGCGGGCGAATTCCCATGCCTCTTCGGCCAATCGGATGTCCTCGGCGTGAGGCTTTTCCTCGCCCAACTTCACAAAGCCCCGGCCCATGGGCAGGATCTTGAAACGGTCCTCGCCCAGCATGTGGGCTGCCTCGAGCTCCCCATAGTGCCAGGAGCCCTTGATGAATTGTACCATCAATACCTTCAGTCCCTGCCCCACGGCGCGCAGCATGGTCCCAAGGGCCGCCGTCGTCTTTCCCTTGCCGGGCCCCGTGTAAACGATGATTAGTCCTTTTCGCGTTTCCGGCAAGCCCCCCCCTCTTCCTCAGCGCAGGCGTAAGAAGACAAATGATGCCGCGCTAGCGAGGATAAGGATATCCCCGCAGAATAGTAAATCCCCGGTAGATTTGCTCCAGCAAAAGCGATCGCGCCCAATCGTGCGTCAGCGTCATCCGAGACAGCGACAGGAGCAGATCCGCTTCCTTGCGGAATGCGGCCGAAAACCCTTCCGGCCCGCCGACCAGAAACACAAGTTCCCGAGTTCCTCGCAAAGCCTGTTCTCCAAGCCATTCCGCAAATTCCGCTGACGTCCACTCCCGGCCTCTTTCATCCAAAAAAACCCTGGTGTAGCCGCGAGTCTTTTCAAGCAGGTCGCGTTCGCCAGGGGAGAGCCCGGCCTTGCTGCGCCGGCCCGCCCTGCGAACGGGCGGTACCTCCTCCACCGTCAAACCGGCGAAGTGCTCGATCCGGCTGACCAAGTCGGACTGGAGAGCCCGCAAGTGCGGGTCTTTCGTCTTCCCTTCCCAAAGGATGCGAATTCGCATGTACTAAAGTCTAAAGGGTAAAGGATAAACGGTAAAGGCTAAAGGGTAGAGAGTAATGGACACAGCGTTGCCTCGAAGGGTTTGTGCCCACGTCACAGCTTCCATCCTTCACCCATTAGCCTTTACCCTTTAACCTCACTCCGGAATGGGCAGCCGTGGCGCGTTCTTCCACAGGCGTTCGAGGTCGTAGAAGTGTCGAGTGCGCTCTAGAAAGATATGAACGACAAAGTTCAAGTAATCCATCAGGATCCACTCGGCTTGTGAATAACCTTCGATGTGCGCCGGAGTTAATCCCTTCTTCTCGAGCTTTTCCGCAATGGCGTCGCAGATCGCCTGAACATGCCGCACCGAGGTGCCGGTGCAAATCAAGAAATAACTGGTGAACGAACAAGTTCGCTCCAGCTCGAGCACGCTCAGGTCCAGAGCTTTCCGGTCTTGAGCGGCGTGCACCACTTCCTGCAATTGCGGGGTCATCATCCTAGCTGCTTCCCTCACCGCCTCTTTGTGCGGGCGGCATGGCCACGCGCCCCGACATGGCGGTGCGTCCCTGCCTCGAGGTCAGACGGCGGGGAGCGTAAAGGCCCTCCTTCAGAATGTATTCTTCCACAAGCGGGGGAACAAGGCCAGTCACACTGCGGCCTGAGCCGATGGCCTTCCGTATAGCGTGTGAAGCCACAGGCATGTGGACGCCCCGGAGAACGTGAAGGGTGCTGCGTCGCAATCGAATCATATCGGTCCCCCGCCGCGCTGAGGAGGGGCCTGAGGACTTGTGCGGTGCGCCTACAGTTCCAGCCGCCACCTCCGACACCACTTGCCGAATCTCATCGGAGTCGAAGCCCGGACGTGAAACGACGATGAAATCAACCAAGTCCAGCAGGCGGCGATACTCTTTCCAATGCGGTAACTCCAGAAACGCATCCACACCAATCAGGAAGAACAGCCGGTCGTTCTTCTGAAGCGAACGGCGCACCTTCCGTACGGTGTCAATCGAGAAACAAGGCTTCCCTTCCACTGTCGGCGCTTCCAGAAGAGACGGAATCAACCGCGGATCACCGGCGCACGCCAGGACCGTCATGGCAAAGCGCTGCGTGAAAGAGGTCAAGTGGTCGCCGAGCTTGTGGGGCGGCATTCCGGTGGGAACAAAGAGGACCCGGTCCAGCCCGAACTTGCGTGCCGCCGCGCGGGCCGCCTGCACGTGTCCGGTATGAATCGGATCGAAGGTTCCGCCGAAAAGAGCGATGTTCACTCGATCTCCCGGTCACTCGATCGTTTTGGTATTTGCTCCAGCATCGCCCAGGTACGTTGCTTCAATTCCTCCAAGCCAGCGCCGGTCACACTGGAGATCTCAATGAGAGGCATGTTGCGCGCGCGGCAAAACTCCCGCAGCGCGCTAAGCCGCTCGCCTGATCCTGCGGCGTCAATCCGCGATGCTACCAGCAACATCGGCTTGTCTGCAACCACGGGGCTGAAGCTCCTCAACTCTTCCATGACCACTTGGTAGTCTTCTACCGGGGCCCGGCCGGACTGCTCGGCGGTGTCAATCAGGTGAAGCAACAAGCGGGTTCGCTCCACATGCTTGAGGAAGCGCGTGCCCAGTCCGCGTCCCAAATGGGCGCCCGCGATGAGGCCGGGAATATCCGCCATGACGAAGGAGCGTTCTTCGTCTACAGCCACCACCCCGAGACACGGCTCCAGAGTGGTGAAAGGGTAATCGGCAATTCGCGGCCTGGCGGCGCTGAGCCTGGAAATCAAAGTGGATTTTCCCACGTTGGGGAAGCCCACCAGTCCCACATCCGCCAGAAGCTTGAGCTCGAGCTTGAGTTCGCGCTCCTCCCCCGCTCCGCCGGGCTCTGCCTTGCGCGGGGCCTGCCGCGTGGAGGTGGCAAACTGGGCATTTCCGCGGCCGCCCCGGCCTCCTTTTGCCACTAGAAAGCGCTGGCCGGAAGTATCGAAATCCTGGAGCTTTTCGCCGCTGGCTGCGTCGAGGACCAGCGTGCCCACCGGCACGACCACGGTGATATCTTCACCATCCTTGCCGTGCCGATTCGAGCCTTCCCCGTGCCTGCCTCGGCCAGCGCGAAACAGGCGGTTGTACCGGAACTTCAGCAGCGTATTCATCTGCTCGGAGCTTTCCAGGACAACATCGCCGCCCCTGCCGCCGTCCCCTCCGCTGGGTCCGCCGCGTGGAACGAACTTCTCGCGGCGAAAGGCAACGCAACCGTTTCCGCCTTGGCCGCCGGCAACTTGGATCTTGGCTTCGTCAATGAACACGTTGAGAGCACCAACCCTTAAAGGGAGGGCTGATTGGCCGCGTTGTGTGGAAATGGAGGCTCGTTAGCTGCCGCAAGTCTGTCGAGGTGCCGCCGGCCTCGAGGCCGGCACGTGCCGACCCTTCGCTACTTTCAGGGCAGGCTCTGAAGGTCGGCGCTTCGCCTAATTCGTCGATGGAACCAGAATACTCACAAATCGGCCGGAATGGCCCTTATCCTCAAACCGGACTACGCCTGAAACCTTGGCAAATAGGGTATCGTCTTTGCCGATGCCCACGTTTTCCCCCGGCTTTAACCGAGTGCCACGCTGGCGAACAAGGATCGACCCCCCCGTGACGGTTTGGCCGTCAAACCGCTTCACTCCCAGTCGCTGCGCGTTGGAGTCCCTTCCATTGCGCGAAGTTCCTTGCCCTTTTTTGTGTGCCATATTGAAATCCTGTTCGCGGGGCGCCACCCCTTAGTCCCCTCCTCACGGAGTCGGGGATTCAAGGGAAGTGCGGCCCAGTCAGTTAGTGACGATGTCCTTGATAAGCACCTCGCTGAACCCTTGCCGGTGCCCGATGGTGCGGCGGTATTGCTTCTTCCGTTTGTACTTCAATACCCGGATTTTGGGCGCTCGGGCATTTCTCAAGATGGTCCCCGTCACTTTGGCGTTCTCGACCAAAGGCGCGCCTACTGTGAGACTTTCTTTTCGCACCGCAAAGACATGATTGAATTCGATCGTTGAACCTGACTCGGCCTCCACCTGCTCGATTCGGATCACATCACCCGGCGAAACTTTGTACTGTTTTCCACCTGTCCGCAAGATCGCGTACATAAGTCTTCCTCTCTTGGGCTGTTGCAAAACCTTTATTATACCGGGGTGTTCACTTATCTGTCAAATTCAGTCTAACGCCAATCCTTGGTGGGTGCCGATCTCTCGTCCCGGCAGGCGCCCGACGTTGGATAAACACAGGATATGACCGCACCTCTTGCACTGGACCTTTCGACGCAGTAGTATCAAGTTCGTGACGGATAAGCAAGCCGTGATAGACGCTCTCCAGAGACTCCCGGAGGACGCCTCGCTCGAGGAAATCAGCGAGGAGTTGCGCATCATGGCGTCCATCCGGCGCGGACGGGCGGACATTGCCGCAGGCCGCACCAAGACTCAGGAGGAGGCAGAACATTTGCTTGAGTCTTGGGCCACAGCATGGACTTCAAGATAATCGTCGTCTTTCGTTCTTACCGCATCTTCTACGACGTGCGCGAGGAGTCCCGCAGCGTCGAAATTCTTCACGTCTGGCACGGCGCGCGTGACGAACCGGCTTTTCGAACGAGATCCCATCCCAAATGACGCGACCGCCGAATCCACCTCAGGACTTGACTCGCAGGTTGGCCGGGAGTCTAATTGAGCCATCGCTGTCGCTAGCTTGAGGATCGCAGGGTGTTATGTCGATCCGCATAAGACGCCGAGAAAACAAGTACCAAAGGACGCAGATGGTCGAGCCTGAGGGGATTGTCGCAGCATGCGCCGATTCAACCGTGTGTTATAAGGGTCAGAAACCAGTGTCCCGGATATTATGCGGGCCAATCTAATCATTGTTGGGCGGCGGCGAGCGACCCATGAAATCATTAAGCAAGCTCGTCGCTGCAGCATTCGTCGCCGAGTTACCGTGCGCTCGGCTTCCGTTCGTTGGAACGGTTCACCGTGACTATCTGGGCTGGTTGAGATAGGAGGCCATCCGTGGGCATTCTGGACAAGATTCTAGGTCGAGGAAAGCGCCGGAAATTGCCCGAGGAGGGAGGGAAGCTGCTCGACGCAGGCTGGACGCGTGAGGAGTTGCGCGAGGCGGCTCGGGATGTCGTTGCAATGGCTAGGGCATTGTTTGAGAATCACCGGCTAAACGACGCCGAGACGCTAGTAATGAGAGCAAAGGTGTTCTACGAAGAAGCTGGTGACCGGGACGGGGTCGGGACTTGTTACCGGTATGAAGGCAGCATCTGCCGAGAGCGCGGGGACCTCCAAGGCGCGCAAATGGCCTTTGGCAAGAGCTTGTCTCTTGCTCATTCCGCCAAGGACCATGCCAGGATGTCTCTCTGCGAGTCAGGCATCGGGGGCGTTCTCGAAAAACAAGGCGATTCGGCTGGCGCTATGGCAGCGTACCGGCGGGCGATCGATCTAGCCAAACAGGGCGGCGACTTCGCACATGCATCTATTTGTCACGGCCTCATTGCGGACTTGCTCGGCCGGCAGGAGAACTACGTCGAGGCCCAACATCATTACCGTGAGGGAGCCAAAACAGCAGCGCAGGCGAATAGCGCTGCAGTCATGGCCGAGTGTTTGCAAGGCTTGGCCGAGATGTATGTACGCACAGGAGATGACGCTCGGGCACTCGAGGCTCTCAAGGCCTACGAGGAAGCTGTCCGTGCAGTCGGTGAACCGGTCGACCCTAAAGCTCTGACGTTGATGGAGGTCCTGCGGCAAAAAGTCGGGAGTTAGATGCCGAAAAGACTGGCTTCGCACTGACGGTGCCTAGGATTTCGATGCACCCATCATTGCGTGCGTTGCGACGTGGCGAAGGGACGACGAGTGTGACTCTCATCAGTGGTGCTGAGTGATGAGCCGCCCAACAAGCGCATGGACCTGCCGAGGCACGGCTGGGACGGAGCCTCTCAGCTCATGCGCGCTGTCAGGGCGGCCGCGAGGTTACCGTCGTGAGCGGCCGCTCCGGGTGGGCCGCATGGCGTCAGGCCGACAAACCAATAGCGGAGTAATGGAATATGGCGACCAACTTCTTTTCCTATAGGGGCAGACTCGACCGCGCCAAATACCGGGGCTTCATGTTCGCCGCTGCGGTCTTGATCATGCTCTGGAGTAGCCTCATCGCACTATTGTACGCCCTGACCGGATCGGAGAGCGAGAACCTGAAAGCAGCGTTTGGCTTCGTCATTTTCGCAGGCATGGTCGCCTGCTGGTCACTCCTCTCAGTCAAGAGATTCCATGACCTGAACAAGCCAGGCTGGTATTTCTGTCTTCTGGTCGTCCCCCTGCTGAACGCTTACCTGGCATTTCTACTGTTTTTTCAGGACGGAGGCTTCGATCCGAACAAATACGGCGAAGACCCCACAAACTACAAAACTACCAAGGAAAACACCCCAGCAGGGACGGCCTTCCTGACGCCACCGCGATGGGGCTCTTGGCGGCGCTACGTAGCGCTTGTTCTGGCTCTGACGGGCCTCATTCTCAGCCACGACATCACGTTCGTCCAGATTCGCGATGACGTAGAGGCGGGTGGTTTTTCCATCTTCGACCTTCTCCTGCTATGGCCCCTGATTCTCGTTTGGGTCGGATGGTTCAACTTTATCGGCCTGTGGGATTATACACATCGAATCGTCATTGAGAACGGCAAGGCGACTTTTCACTTGCTCGGCCTATTCGGAACCGAAAAGCAGGCGATCACACTCGATGCGATCAGCGGTATCAATACCAACCGCGTGGTGGGAATTGCGAACGGCAAGCAGATGGAGTGCTACGTCAAACGGAAATACCTCAGCCCTGTGCTCTGTGATGAACTCATGCAGATCGGAAAGACCAAAGCGGCCTAACAAACCAGATGGAGCGAACCGGAGCGGGTGCTCGCAGTTCGGACGCTGGCTAGCAAGGCTGTCGCCACTGGTTATTCTCGCTCCGGTCGCTCATCCAGAGCGTTAGGCCCATCGAGTCTCTGCCCGGATCTGACGGTACGCGCGTCTCATGCACGGGAGCATCGCCGTCGTCAAGGCGGGTTTGAGAAAGCGCCCCACATGCCACACTTTCAGGCATTCATTCGGAACTCATCTATTGGAAGGTGGCTATGGCATCCGAACCGTCCAGGAACTTTTGGGCCATAGCGAAGTGAAGACGACCATAACCTATACCCATGTCCTTAACCGCGGGCTGGCCGGAGTTCGCAGCCCGGTCGACGGACTGTGAAGTAAAGAGGGTATTAGGCCTACAAAAGCGGGGAGGAACCAATGGCACAGTACGTAAGAACACAGATTTCTAATGAAGGCATCAAGATGTTTGCGCAGCTTCTCTCCGACAAATTTCGGGACTTCGTCTGCCACACTGGCCATTGTCGCGACGTAAATGAAGGAGTCAAGTTCCTGCTTTCCTTGCCTTTTGTATCTGGCACTTCTGTTGAGAATATGTCATGTCCTAGTCATATTTACGTCAATATCGTCCCTTTCGCTTCGGAGGTCTGTGTTCTCATCGGAGGTCAGCTTTCCGCCGACGAGAATTGTGCTGTTCGCAGTTTAGCGGCCGCCAGGGGGACAAAGACTGAGAGCATCTGCAGAGCCGATGAGGGAACGCCAGTTCGGCGGTGTTATTTGGAAGCGATGGCTAAACTACAGGAAAAGAGCAAACCGGAAAAGAAGCCGCCAACACGAAGTGAGAAGCAGACGCATAACGAGCAAGCCCAAGCACGTTGGTACTACGCTCAAAACGACGGGAGGCATGTGCGCCAAGTTGTAATTTCATTCCCTGTCCAGGCTTCCGTGCCGCCACCAGTCGGCAACCTCGTCTGCGCTGGCTCGTTCATGACAGAGCCGTGGGCGACCACTGTGCTCCCGATCCTCGGCAAGGGAGGGCCATTCATTTTCGCGAAGGCGGATGGGGTAGTGGAGATGCTAAAGCAGGAGCCGGTGACCGTCGCATTTGCCTTTTATCGGTTCAGCAAGGGAGGTCTCTTTCAGACTTTCGTCCACGCGGATTCTCCAGACATCAGAGCAAAGGCCGGGTGCTATTACCTCGCAGGTGACCCGCGCTGGCCCGGCTCCCAGGAGGACAAGCAGACGATTGATGCCTTATTGGATCTGGACACGCTGGAGTTGTGCTTCTGTGCTTCCGGCGACAAGGGCCCGTGCACAGGCTACTTTGGTCTGGCTGCTTGCCTACCCGTTGACTGCAGAGCCACATTGATGCGGGAGTGGGAGGATTTGGTCGCGTACCACCACAGCCTTGACGATCGCAGTCTGGACGCCTGTGTCGATCAGTACTTTCGTGAGAATCCCAATCTGATGGAGGAGTTACCAATTGCACCGGAGCACTCGACCGATGCATGGAGCGCAGCTCCTGCGAGTCGGCCGCTGCCAGACGCGCAAGCGAGACCCGCAGTGGAGCCACAGGTCCCGCCGAAGAAACGAGGAAGAAGATGGTGGGAGTTTTGGAGATAGGGCGGCCTGACAACGCGATTCAGCGGTCGGTGCTGTTCGCGGCCCGCCGCTGATCGCGGGCGTTAGGCCCCCCGGGTCTCTGCCGGGATCTGACGGTATGCATGTCTCGTGCACGTGAGCATCGCCAATGAATGAGAATCACATACTCTATCCTGACGAGAGCCTGCAAGGGAGCCCCTAATGCAGCTTCCGCCGCCCTGTGGCGGGTTTCAGCCCACGGATGATCCACCGCCTTTCATGACGAACCCTAAACAAGAGGGAATTGCAAGTGGTGTAGCGCCTGGGTAGTGGTGTCATTTGGAGCGCAGTCATTCCCGCGAAGCTTGTCCTCCGCGCAGGCGGGGGAGCGGGAATCCAGCCCGTGGACAGCGCATTTGCGAAGGTCTGTGGGATAGATTCCCGCCTTCGCGGGAATGACAGGCGGGTCGAAAGGGATCCCCTGTTTACCGTGCCTTCACGCGGGCCGGTTAGTGATATCCTTACCAGTGGCGTGCCGCGCGAGCGGCAACCGCCTTGAAAAGCTCGAATTCAACGATTGGAGGCTTCGCGATGAAACTGATGAACCTCGAGTTCACCCGCATTGCGCATGACACCTTTCGCATCAAAGGCTCGAAGGTGATTTACACTGACCCCTTCCAGGTGACGAAGGCGGATGAGGCTGATATCGTTTTAATTAGCCACGAGCATTTCGATCACCTCAGTCTGGAAGATCTTCAAAAGGTGACCACCCCCAGGACCACTCTTGTGGCCAGCGCGAGCTGCAAGGGCGGGCTCAAGCAGGTGAAGGCGAAGGAAACGAAGTTTCTCGAGCCCGGCGGCAAGCTCACTATTGGAGGCGTGGAAATCGAGGCAGTCCCTGCTTACAACGTGAACAAGTTTCGGGCGCCGGGGCAGGTGTTCCATCCCAAGGAAGATAAGAAGCTGGGATTTGTCTTTCTGATGGATGGGACGCGCGTCTACTTTGCGGGCGATACGGACTTCATTCCGGAAATGAGATCCATCCGGTGTGATATTGCGCTTCTCCCCGTATCCGGCACTTATGCTATGACGGCCCAGGAAGCAGCGGCGGCAGTCGAGGCGATCAAGCCGAAAATCGCCGTGCCCATGCATTACGCCGCGATCGTGGGCAGTGACTCGGATGCGCAGCTATTCAAGTCTCTGGTGAAGAACTGCCAGGTGGAGATCGTGTAAGCGGTTTCACTTCACCACAGAGGCCACAGAGTTCACAGAGAAGAGCGGAAGTATTTTTCTCTGTGGTCTCTGTGCGCTCTGTGGTGCATCTTTATCTTCGCGGCGCCCAGGCGAGTCCGTCGGCTTGCGGTCCTGCGTCAATCAACTTGTCCACATTCCAGGTCTTGAGGTTGATAGCCGCAATCTGGCCTTTGGCCATGCAGGAAACGTAAGCCACTTCCCCGTCAGGTCGCACCAGGATTTCCTGGGGCATCTTGGCCACCGCGACGGTCCTCGAGATCTTCATTGTCTCGATGTCGAGCACCCCGATTTTGTTGGCGTCCGGGAGTGTGATGAGAAGCCAGCGCCCGTCAGGTGTCGCAGCGGTACCGTAAGCTACGGTGGGAAGTTTCACCCAGGTTTTCACTGCGTTCGTTGAGGTGTCAATCACTGCCAATCGTGGCGCTGTCTGGTCTGCGGCGAAAGCCCAGCGGTCATCCGGGGAAAGCGCAATCCGCTGGGTCTCGCGCGAGATGGGGATAATGGCTAGCGTTTTCTTTGCCACTAGGTCAATGGCGGAGACCGTTCCCGGCCCCACGTTGGCGGTGTAGCCGCGCCGCCCGTCCCGCGTGACGGCCAGCATGTGCGATTCCGGCTGACCGGTAGGAATTGAGGAGACGATTCTCAAGCTTTTGGGGTCGATGACGGTTATCGAATTGGCAAGCTCGGTGGTTACATAAAGCAGGCCGTTCCTGGGTCCGAAGACCGCATTATGAGGACGCAGGGGCTTGTCGAAATCGAGTGTCTTGACCACACGACGGCTCTCGAGGTCAATCACCGCCATGGTGCGGCCGTCCGTGCCGGGCCTGCCCACCCCTGAGTTCCCGTAAATCGGGACATAAGCCATCCGCCCGTCAGGTGAGGCAGCGACTTCATGCCCCGTAATTCCCCCCTCAGGAATTTCCGCCAACTCGCGGCCTGCCTCAGGATCGACAATTCCCAGCGTTTGGTTGCCCTTATTGGCCACGAGCAGCAGACCGCGCGAGGGAGAGGTCCCGATCGGCGCAGCCACCCACAGCGGGACAAGCAGACCGAGGCAGACCAAGGCGAGCATCTTCAATACAGGCCATTCCATTTCACCCTCCAAGTTCGCTGAATTTCAGCCCTTTCCGGTAATCCGTGCTGCTATTTTAGCACGTTTTTTTGGCGTTCGAGACTTTGCTCCCGGCCTGTCCGGCCTGGTAGTGGCGTCGTTTCAACAATACGGGCGTCCCCCACGTCATTCCCGCGAAGGCGGGAATCCACTCCGCAAGCCTTCGGAACTGAGCGCCTTACGTACTGGATTCCCGCCTTCGCGGGAATGACGTCTGGTCTGGAGCGACTGAATCGCGCAAATGACACCACTGCCCCCGGTCGCTGTAACGGCGCCTTTACGCCGCCCCGTAGCCCAACTTCTTGGATGTGGAATCTTGAATTTTGAATTGCTTGACTATTAAGCCGATGTTTGGCCAATTTGCCGGGAAAGCTCACACTGAGGACAAGGGCAGAGGTTGCGTAAATAATCAAACGAGTAGATACCGGTGGAATGGCCATCGTTCCAAAAAATCTGCAGGGCGTAGCGTCCGACCAGTTCCGCGCGCTCCGGCTTCAGCGCCTTGACGCCTAGTATCGGTAGAGGACTCGTGGCTCGTTGCTGCGCCTCGCCTCCTTCGTTGCAGGTAGCGCAAGGGCACCGGTCGCGAAGCTGGCGATACGAATAAACACTGGTATGGCCATCTGCCCAGAGGATGGATAAGGTGTCGTTCCCGGCGGCGAGTTTGATTTTGGTGGGTACGTAAGGCATATGCGAGACGTCCGTGGTCCGTAGTCCGTCGTCAGTCGTCCGTTGTCCGTTGCGGCCTATCTTTTTGTACAGCCCCGCCAATTTCCGGCCACGTCGGGCCGGCTCTCCCCAGTCTCCACGGGGCTGCCGACAACGAACTACAGGCAACTGACAACTGACGACTGACCACTGACGACTGTCTACTCAATACTAATCGCCTGCTGGTTCGCCGCGCTCACCTGTTCCGCCAAGGCCGCGGCCACTTTTTGGAAGGCCTTTCCGTTGGCGGATTCTGCATCGAGCGCCGTGGGTTTGCCCCTGTCGCTTTGCACCCGGATCACCGGGTCGAGCGGGATCTCGCCAAGAAATGGCAAGCCCAGCTTCCGAGCCGCTTCGCGAGCCCCGCCATGCCCAAAAATCTCCTCGCGATGCCCGCACTGGGGGCAAGCGTAGTAGCTCATGTTCTCCACGATCCCCAGCACAGGGACATTTAACTTTTGAAACATGGCGATAGCTTTCGAGGCCACCGTGAGAGCCAGATCCTGTGGCGTCGAGACGATGATCGCCCCGGTCAGCGGGATGGTTTGCGACAAACTCAATTGAATGTCTCCCGTCCCGGGCGGCATGTCCATGATGAGATAATCCAATTCTCCCCAGCGTACATCGCCCAGGAATTGCTGAATCGTCTTATGAAGCATGGGGCCACGCCAGATCACAGCTTCGTCTTTAGGTAAAAAATAGGCCATGGAAATGAGCTTGACGCCGTAAGCGATGGGCGGTTCAATTTTACCCTCCACCACGTGCGGCTGTTCCCCGCCGCCCATCAGTGCCGGCACGCTTGGCCCGTAAACGTCCGTGTCCATCAGCCCCACGCGAGCTCCGGCGAGCTCGAGCGCGACAGCCAGATTGGCGGCTACGGTCGATTTGCCCACCCCCCCCTTACCGCTCGCCACTGCCACGGTGCTTTTGACTAAGGGGATTAAGTTCGATTTCCCCGGCGCCACGGCCGGAGCCGGATCGGTGACCCGCACTTCAACATCCGGCACGCCCAGTCCGTGCACGATTTGTTTGATGCTCGCCACCAGTTGGTTTCGGGCAGGGCTGCCGGTCTGCATCAGGATGCTCACCCGCCGGTCCCCTACTTCGATATCCTTGATGAAGCCGAGCGAAACGATGTCCCTTTGCAGTTGCGGATCGGTCACACCCTTCAAGGCACTCAACACATCTTGCGGACTGACTCTGTCACTCATCTCTGCTCCCTACGCTCGAACGCCCGTTTACAGCCATTCTGAGTTGAAGTCGCCGGTTTGTCAAATTCCGCTTGTAATGCGATTTGATGTCGTAGCGGCGAGTTTACCTCGCCACGGATTGTGCCGCCTTGGTTCCTCAAACCCACTAGATCGCGGTTGACCAGCCCTCGCGATTGCTCTATTGTGGCGCGAGCGGAGTATCAGGCAAATTTCGGATTCCCGCAGAGGCGGGAATGACTCTATGGATCTCGCTCAACCAGGCGCCGTGCCGCCCGTCGCCATCCCGGAGCAGCCCCAACTGCTTCGCGCTTTGGGATTATGGGAAACCACGGCCATTGTCATGGGCATCATGATCGGCTCCGCCATTTTCATTGTTCCGGCGGAAGTCACGCGCGAAGTCGGAAGCGAACGCGCTGCCCTCTCGGTCTGGATCATCTCCGGGGTGCTCAGCCTCTTTGGGGCGCTCTCCTTCGCCGAGCTGGCGGCCATGTTTCCCCAGGCCGGTGGCCAGTACGTCTACCTCCGTGAGGCTTATGGGCATTTGGTGAGCTTCCTGTGCGGCTGGACGTTCTTTCTGGCGGTGCAGTCGGGCGGCATCTCAACGGTGGCCGTGGGATTCGCCCAGTATCTCGCCGATTTCTTTCCCATCAGCCCCGCACAGCAGAAGCTGGCGGGCAGCTTGGCCATCGTGGCTCTGACGGCCATAAACTATCGTGGGGTGCGCGAGGCCGGCTGGGTACAGTCCATCCTCACCGGAGCTAAGGTCGGCGCTATGGTCGCGCTTGTGGCGCTGGGCTACGCGCTGGTGCACGGCTCCGCGGGCGCTCCGGCGAACCTGCCTACCCCGGCGGGGTGGGGTTTTCTCTCTTCCTTCGGCGTGGCTATGATCGCCGCGCTCTGGGCTTACGATGGCTGGAACAATGGCACCTTTGCCGCTGATGAAGTCAGGAACCCTGAACGGAATCTTCCCCTGGGCCTCATCCTTGGGACAGCGGCCGTCGTGGTGATCTACATTCTGGTGAACCTCGTTTACTACCACGTCTTGCCACTCGTGACCGTGGCTCACTCCCCACGCGTTGCCGCTGAGGCCGGTACCCGTCTTTTCGGACGGGGCGGCGCCCATTGGGTGTCCCTCGCCATCATCGTGGCGATGCTGGGTTGCGTGAACGGAATGATCCTGGCAGGAGCTCGAGTCTACTACGCCATGGCTCGCGATGGCCTCTTCTTCCGCTGGTGCGGCAACGTTCACCCCAAGTTCCGAACTCCGCACCTCTCCTTGCTCTTCCAGGCCGCCTGGGCTATTCTCCTGGTGCTTCTGGGGACCTACGAGCAGCTCTTTACCTTCGTTATCTTCGCGGGCTGGATATTCTACGCTCTGACAGCTCTGGGGGTGATTGTCCTGCGCTTAACCCGACCGGACCTGCCGCGCCCTTACCGGGTCTCTGGCTACCCTTATGTTCCAGTGTTTTTTGTGATTGCCGCTGCGGTTTTCATCCTGAACACGATTCTAGCTCGACCCCTCGAATCCGGCATTGGAACGGGCATCGTGGCGCTGGGCATCCCCGCCTACTTGCTTTGGAAGAGGCGCCAGACGTAGCGCCGGCGGCAGAGCCGCTGACCAGCAGAAACATCAATAATTGCGGAGATACGCGATCTGAAATGAAGAAGCGTGGGACGCGAGCGTCCTGCCCACGCCGGTGGCAGAGCCAGACGCCCGCGCTACATCTCGCTTACTCGCTCGCTTGGCTGGCTGCTTTCTTTACCTTGCCCAGCAACTCCTCCGCTTGCGATTTCCAGGAGCTTTGCAAGCTCGTCGCCTTGCTAAGCGCGTCGATCGCCGCCCGGTGGTTGGCCGGGTATCCGGATTCATACGCGTAGGCCAAGTAATACAAAGCTTGTCCCTGCAATTCCGGATTGGCCCCCAAGAGGTCCGCCGCCGTCTTGAGCTCATCGATAGCCGGCCCGAGTTTCTTTGACTTGGACGCGGCCGCCCGCGTGAAATTAAGGTATCCCAGCGAAAGGTGAGCCATGCCCAGCTCGCCATCCTGGGCTTGCTTGAACTGATCGTCGGAAAGGCCCGCAGGCTTCTTCAACTGCTGCGCCAGTTCGATGGATTTTTTCGCGTAATCGGCGGCCTTGTCGGGGTTGGTGCGGCCAATGGCGTAGGCGTAAGCGAGAAAATTATAAGCATCCAAATTGTTGGGATCTGCGGCGACGGTCTTCTCGCCGTACTCGATGGCTTTATCAGCCTGATTCGCCATCCGGTAGACCGTGAAGTAGTCGAAATCGATCTGCGCCGCGTTCTTGGCAGCGTCATCCGGGAACGCTTTCGCAAACCGGTCCAATTGCTCGATGCGTTTGGCGGTGTCGGTCACCCGCGGGACAAGCTGGAGAAACGCATAAACCACATAGGCAAGCTCGTCCTTGGCCTGCGCCGCGTTATCGTCCAAGGTTTTTTGCCAGTCAGCGTCGCTGACGCCGGGCGGTCTGGCAGGCTTGCTCTCCTCCGTGATTAGGCCCGGAGCCAGGCTGATGACGCTGAAGGCGTAATCGGCCACCTTGCCGGAAGCCACGTAGCCCTTCAGTGTGTTGAGCGCCAGCATCACGTCTTTATAATTCGTGGCCAGGCCCTTTTCGCCGTATTCCACAACTTTGTCATAATTGTTAAGCTTGAGGTATGTGATCGTATAATATTCATCGACGCATGGCATGAATTTGGCATCGGCGTGCGCCTGGGCGTACTTGTCCAGGGCCGCGATCTGATCTTCCGGCTTGTCCGCCCCATTGACCGCCTGCATTAGCTCATCTTCCGGCGTATTCGCCACATAGGGCAGACCAGGACAGACTTGCTGGGCTTGAAGAAGACCGGTAAAAACCAGTAGGCCCAAAACAACCAAGGAAATACTCATCTTGCGCATGGAAACCTCCAGTCCAAAGCAACTTCCCGGAAGGCCGCCGCAGGCAGGGCGCGAAAGGCGGGGACTGCCCCCCTAAGCCTCGCCAGGTTGGCCGCACTGCTTCCCAGGCTGCCCCCTGCGACCACCGCAAGAAGTTGATACATCAAGACAAGGAGAATTGCCAGCAAAAAATTTCAGCAATCAGCAATCGAAAATCGAAATCGTCAATCCCTAAATCCCGAATCCTGAATCCTGCTGTAGCTCCCGCCCCTGCCGCTCGTTCCTTTCAATCAGCAATAGACAATCGAAAATCGTCAATCCCTGAACCCTGCTGTAAAATAGGAAGAATCATCACGGCACGAAGGGGGAACGCATGGAGCTTTTTTCCTGGGAGAACGTGAAGAAGGAAGTACTGACCGACAAGCTCGCGCGCAAAGTCATCTCGGGCGAGAAGATTACCATGGCGCAGATTTTCCTCGCCAAAGACGGCGTGGTGCCGCTCCACCAGCATGAGAACGAGCAGATCAGTTCCGTTTTGACCGGAGCGCTGAAGTTCGAGATAGAAGGCAAAGAACTCGTGCTCCGCGCCGGTGAGGTGCTTGTCATTCCACCCCATGTACCGCATCGCGTAGTGGCGCTGGAAGGTTCCATGGCGCTGGACGTGTTCAGTCCTGTCCGCACCGATTGGCTAACCGGAAAAGACGACTATCTCCGCCGGTAGCGTTCTCTTGAATCTGAAACAAATGATGAAGTTACTTGCGTGCGGTGTCCTAATCTCGGCGGTTTCTAACCCGCTCGCTGCGCAAGCTCTCACAAATGACAACAGTGTAAGGACGTCAACCAATCTGAGAACACGGTGATCATCCTTATCCGTCACGTGCCGCCCGAAAAGCCGGAGGTCCAACTCTCGGCAGACTGGATGCGCAAGCCTGTGGCGGATATGGCGAATAACTGGGTCCAAGTGCAGAAAATGGAAAACGGAAAGTATCTCGCCGCAGTGGGCAAGGAAACCTTTGATGTTGAAATAAAAACGAGCCTGACCGAGGGGAAGATCCTGTCAGGCAACATAGGTATTTCTGAAGTGGCGAAAGTCGATTCCGCGATTACTCGCAATTTAATGCGTCGCCGGACTGGGAAGCCAGGTTGGGCTAGATAAAGGAGATGTCGTCGGCGCCAAAAGTGCCGAACTTTGGGGGACTCGATGATATTGTCGGAGCCCGATCAAACTCTCATCTTCACAGCTTGGGGGATATCGGCCCGTGCGCGCGGGACTCTACTTGCCAGGCTAGAACCCCTCCACCGGAGGACGTCGCTTGACGAAGTCAGGCCTTCTGGCGCAATCTGGTAGCGTTATAAAATCCGGCCGCGGCAATTGGGGACGCGATAATCGGCTTAGTATCTCGATCATCGAGGCCCTTAAGGTTCATTTTTCTTGAAACCTTCAAAATCCAATTCCTTTTATATTGGCATTGGCGTGGTCTTGTGCACACTAACCGTGTCCACTCCAGCGCAGGTTGCTCCCGGCTCGTGGCAAGGCGTCGTGCGCGACGCCAAGGGAAACGCGTTGCCCGAGGCGCAGGTCGAACTGCATGAAGCCGCTTCCGGTCACGCCTTGACCGCCACCGCCGACGCGCAAGGAGCTTTCCGCTTCCGCGAATTGCCGGCGGGGAGTTATACCGTGCGCGTCCACTGGCACAACAGAACGATCACATCGCGGGAACCGCTCAAGATCAGGCCAGGGGACCACCTGAACTCTTCCGTGCAGTTTGGTACGGTCGGCGGCGGGTTGGTACTCCAGACCGTTGCGGCAGGTGAGCAGCAGAAGGCCAGCGGCGGGGAAAACCTCTCGAGCCGGCAGGTCTCGGAGTTGCCCTTGAACAAGCGTGACTTCAGCCAACTCCTGCTGCTGGCCGCAGGCACCATGACGGACACGAACGGCTCGGCGAATTTCACCCAACAATTTGCCGTGAACGGCCAGCGCGGATCGACCGCCATGTTTGCTATGGACGGCGTGGATACGACGGATCCGGAATTGGGCGGCGCCACCTTTTCTAACTTCAACATTGACGCGGTGCAGGAAATCCAATCGTTTTCGGGCGTGATGCCAGCGGAAATCGGCCACGGCGCGGCCGGCTTCACCAACATTATTACCAAGGCAGGAACGAATCTGCTGCACGGCTCGCTTTTTGAATTCGTGCGCAACTCAGCCTTCGATGCGCGCAATTTCTTCGACGAGCGATCCCTGGGCAATCCCGGACGCATTCCGCCCTTCCGGCGCAACGAATTCGGATTCGCGCTGGGCGGGCCGGTCACGCTGCCGGGAATATACCAGGGCCGCGAGCGCACTTTTTTCTTCGGGCAATATCAGGGGTTTCGGCAGGTCTTGGGAGCCACGGAGGTGCTCTCAGTGCCTACCGAGGCCGAGCGCCACGGATTGGACACGACGGCCTTCCCCGGCGACACGCTTAATGTTCCCGTCAATCCGCAGGTGGCGCCCGTCCTGGCGCGCTACCCTCTGCCGAGCGACCTGCAAGGACCTTTCGGGGCGCGCACTTATGCCACGTCGACGAAGGTGCCGACGGACACGAATCAATTCTCCGTGCGCATCGACCACCGGGTTTCTGACCAAGCTCAGTTGTTTGCGCGTTTCAATGTCAACGACGTAACCGGCCCCCTGACCAATCCCGACCAGTCCGCCATCGACCCGAGTTTTGCCATCCATTTTCTTGACCACCAGCGCAACGCGGCGCTGCACTATAGCCGCACCGTTTCGCCGCACTTCACCGCCGAGTCTTCACTCGGTTACATCCGCAGTACGCCGGCCTTCATTTCTCCCAACTACACCCAGCCGGCGATGACTTTTGCAGACAGTCTTTACGAGCCTTTTAACTCCGCCGCCGGGACCGCCACCGGCAGCTTTGGAAACTTGTTTCAATTCCGGCAGAGTTTCGCCTACGTGCATGGCACGCACAGTTTGAAGTTCGGCGCCGAGATGCGCTTCAACCGCGACGCGAGCATTTTTGGAGTGAATCCGGATGGGACCTACGTGTTTGGCGGGGGGACCGCCTATGCCCCGGTTGACATCCTCTCGGCCAGTGGGCAGCACGACATCAACGTGGGTGCTCCACTTCCCGACTCGCTTTCGGGATTCCTTACGGGAACGCCGTTCTCATATAACACCACGGTGCCCGCGCCTTACACGGCCGTCGGAGATCGTTTCGACGAGGTCAACATCCATCGCTCCGCGTACAACTTCTACCTCCAGGACGCCTGGAAAATCTCGCCGCGCTTGACACTTAACTACGGGCTGCGGTACGAAGCGAATAGCCGCATCGAAGAGCCTTTGCGGCGTACCTCCACTGCCCGCTTCGTGGACCAGCAGGGCAAACTCGTCCCAGCCTGGGATGCGGGTGCACAAGAAATTGTGTTGCTGAACCCGCAGCCTCCCTACGGCCGGGACTTGAATGGTTGGGGGCCACGCCTCTCCGCGGAATGGCAAACTACCCGCAACACCGTGTTCCACGCGGGTGGCGCGATCACCTCTATTCTTCCGAATCTTTTCTGGATGAACTTTCTCACCGGCGGATTCCCCTTCATCGTAGACCCCTACCTCTCGGCAATGCCCGGTGCGCCGCTGCCCTTCGCAGACACTGTCACGACGTTCAAGTTGCCGACCCTTTACACGACTGCGGGCCAAGTGGCGGTACCCGGCGGGAATACCCGAATCGTTCCCCCCAATACGCTCCTCGATATGGCGCGTTTTGAGTCGGACCTCTCGGCCTTAACACCTGGCCAACAGCCACAACCCCTCGCTATGGCGGGCATGGCCCCGGATATCCGCACCGGCTACATCGGCAGCTTTACGGCGAGCATAGAGCGCACCGTGAAAGACGTCGTGCTCGCGCTTTCATATGTCGGCACAGCAGGCGTAAAGCTTGAAGCCATCAATAACCCAAACAGTTACAGCGGCGCTTCGCCTCAGTTCGCCCGCTTCACGCAATTCAACTCCCTGGGCCAAATCACGGGCGGCTACGGACCGGAGTCGTTAGTGACCACGGGTTCCCACTCCACCTATCATGCTCTGCAGGTCTCCGCCTCCAAGAACAATCCGCGGCTGGGCTTGGGTTTTCAAACAAACTACACCTTCAGCAAGTCGCTTGACGACACCAGTGCCGTCGTCGCCGGCTACGGCCAGCCGTCGGGAACCATTATTCAGGCCGTCCCACAGGACCCCTGGAATCCCGGGGCTGACAAGGGGCCTTCCACCTTTGACGTTACCCATGCCTTTACCTCCAGCCTCATTCAGGTCCTGCCCCTCAACCGGGTGAATTTCTTACGCCCCCTGGGGCAAAGGCTCAACACCGGCTGGCAGGTATTGAACATCACGACGTTCACGAGCGGTATGCCCTTCACCGTTTATTCCGGGATTCAACAGACCGGCGTGGGGGCGGGGGGCGGCGACCGGCCTGATCAAATCGCCACACCGGTCTTTTCCACCACTCGAACGATTCGTGAGGATTATTTCGGCCGGGGCGCTGACAATGCCTCATTCTTCTCCGTCCCGATTGAGGTCCCCGGGGGGACCGGCCCCAACCTGGGCCGCTTCGGAACCTTGGGGCGCAATACGTTCCGCGGCCCAGGGCTCCACGATCTTGATTTCGCCTTGATCAAGGATACGACCCTGGGAAGCCGCGCAGGTTCGGAACCCCCGACGCTGGAGTTTCGAGGGGAGTTCTTCAACGCTTTTAACCTGGTTAACTTCGGCCTCCCCGTGAATATCTTGCGCGGCTCGGGCTTCGGGCTCATCAATCATACTGCCGGAACTTCCCGCCAAATTCAGTTCTCGCTGAAATTGATTTTCTAATTCTTGCCCGCATGGTCAGGAATCCCGCCTAGGCGTCGGCCGCTTTCGCCTCGCCTTTTTCGATGGGCGCTTCGATCAGGTTGCCCCACTCCGTCCAGTTTCCGTCGTAGTTGCGAACTTTCTCGAAACGGATCTTCATTTCATGAACCTTGACATTCATCTTGGCAGTGCCGTATGAATGGAGTTCCATGTGCATAACCCGTCGAGCGGTGTTTCGTCGGTTGCTGCTGGGATTGCCATTCGTCAGTGCCGGGGCAAAAGCTTTTGCGCTGGGTCAGGCCGAGATCCCAGGGGCGAAGAAGGCCGCCTCCCTAGCTCCCATCCGCTTCCGCAACGTTGCCACTCCGGGCGGCTTGAGCTTCCAAGTGGAGAACAGCCCCACCCCTCTCAAACATCTCATCGAGACCATGACGGGCGGCGTGGCGGCCTTTGATTACAACGGCGACGGCCTCGCTGACATATTCTTCGCCAATGGCGCAGCTCTGCCTTCCCTTCAGAAGGAATCGCCAAAGTACTGGAATCGGCTCTTTCGCAACGAAGGCGGCATGCGATTCAAGGACGTCACCGAAGAGGCCGGTGTGGCGGGCGAAGGATACTCGATGGGCGCGGCCGCTGCAGATTATGACAACGACGGGTATGTGGATTTGTTTGTTGCAGGCGTCAATCGCAACATCCTTTATCACAATCTGGGCAATGGCCGTTTCGAGGACGTCACGGAGAAAGCAGGAATCAAGAGTAGCAAGTGGGCGGTGGCGGGGGGCTGGTTCGACTACAATAACGATGGCTTGCTGGACCTGTTCGTGGTGAACTACGCCCAATGGTCAATTGACACAAATCGCTTTTGTGGTGATCCATCCCGGAACCTCCGTGTATATTGCCATCCCGAGTATTTCCAAGGCCTCACCAATACGCTCTACCGCAATCGCGGCGACGGAACCTTCGAGGACGTCACCGAAAAGTCGGGCATTGGTAAGTACCAGGGACGTGGCATGGGAATCGCCTTCGCCGATTACGACGACGACGGCTTCATGGACGTCTTCGTCACCAACGACAACCAGGCGAACTTCCTGTTTCACAATCGCGGCGATGGCACTTTTGAAGAAGTCGGGCTTCAGGCCGGCGTCGCGCTCATGAACTCCGGGCAGACAGTCTCCAACATGGGCGCGGACTTTCGCGATTACGATAATGACGGGCTTCCGGACATCTTTGTTACCGACCTGAACAATGAGACGTTTCCGCTTTTTCACAATTTGGGCGGCGGCATGTTCGAGGACGCATCTTTCACCAGCCGCCTTTCTGTCTTCTCTTCCGCGCGAGGGGGTTGGAGTGCAGGAATCGTTGACCTCAACAACGATGGGTGGAAAGATCTGGTGAGTACGAATTCTCACGCCGATGACAACGTTGAGCAGTTTGCTGCCTATCACTACCGTCAGCCGAACAGCATCTTCGCCAATCTCGGGGACGGGACCTTCTGGGACGTGTCGCCTGAGGTGGGAAGCGACTTCCAGGTTCCCCGCGCGCATCGGGGGTGCGCATTCGCCGATTTCAACAACGACGGCAAAATTGACATGGTTGTATCATCGCTCCAGGACCCGTCGGAGCTTTGGCAGAACGTCAGCCCGAATGACAACCATTGGATCATCCTCAAATTGGTCGGGACGAAGAGCAACCGCGACGGCATTGGAGCGCGCGTGCGGATTGGAAAGCAAGCCAACCACATGACCACGGCGGTTGCCTATGCTTCTTCCAGCCACGATGGCGTGCATTTCGGTCTGGGCAAGATGACTACGATTCCCAAGATTGAGATTCGCTGGCCGAGCGGAATCGTGCAGGCGCTCCACAATGTCGCGGCTGACCAGCGATTGGAAGTGCGAGAACCGGAAAAGTAGGTCTGTTTCAGGGCGGCGTGATGGCCACGTTCTTCTCTACCACGTTTCTCGTTTCCTGATCTTTGGCTTGCATCTCCTGGTAAACCTTTAACATCTCGCGTGCCAAGTCCCGGTCTCCGTGCGCCTGGTACGCGCGACCCAACTGATAGTGCAGAGTTCCATCCTCGTCGATTGGCAAGGCCGCCCGGAGGTGCGGAATGGCGTTCGCTGCCTCCCCCATTTGCATGTAGGCGAGCCCCAAAGAACTCTGTGCTGTGAGGAGCTTGGGATCAACAGCCACGGCCTTCTGCAAGTAGGCGACAGCTTCCCGCGGCTTTTGCGCGTTTCTCATCACGTCGCCCAGTAGGTAATTCAATGATGCCGAACCGGGGTATTGATCGAGAAGCTCTCGGAAGAGTTTTTCCGCGCCCTGAAGGTCACCGGATTGAGCAAGCGCCATTGCTAATCCCCGTTTGAGGGCGGGATTTCCCGGAACCAGTTGGAGAGCCTGATGCCAGTCCTTGGCTGCTTGCGCATATTGCCTGCGTTTGACTTCGATCCTGGCTCGCAGTTCGTAGGTTTCCGAGGAGGGCGGCAGCGTGCCTAATTGCTCGTAGGCGCTGAGGGCAAGCTGGTTGTACGCACGGGTCCTCCAGTAGAGCGTCTTCGGGTCTTTTCCCTCTTGCCCGACAACGGCCAGGAAGTTCCCTGCCTGAAAATCGCATTCCAGCTTTTCTGCCACGCAATCGCGCGGCGAGAGATTCTTCTCTTTTTGTTCTTCGACTGCCGCCCAATCGGCGTGATCGGTTTCCTTGTAAATCTCCGCCAGGGCAGCGTGAACACCGCGCAGCGAGGGCGCCTTGGCCATGGCCTGTTTGTAAAAATAGAACGCGCTATAGGTCTGCTTGTTGGCGTAACGCGATTCAGCCACCAAATAGAGCCAGTAAGCCGAGTTGGCCGCCACGTCTGTGAGCTCGTTAAAACTCTTTTGCGCCAGCCCCTCGTAGCAAGCTCCCAATCCGTACCAAACCTTCGGGTTTGATGGATCCTGCCGAGAAAGCTGCTCGAACCGCGACACGGCTTTCCCGAACCGCTCCAAGGCCAGCTCAGCGTCCGCCAGGGTCGCCTGCGCACCGGGATTCCCAGGCTCGAGCTTCACCGCCTCTTCCAGAGGCCCGATTGCTTTGGAAGGTTGGCCCAGATCAAGATAAGTCGTTCCCATCAGTAGCCGGGCCGGGAAAGACTGCGGGTCCAGCTTCAAAACAGCTTGGTATTCGCGGATTGCCCCCCGCTTGTCCCCGGACATATCCAGCGCCAGGCCCAGGTTGAGCGCCAAGCCGGGATTGTCCGGCATTGCCCGGACGAGTTCGCGATAAATGGGGACCGCTTCGCCGGCGCGCCCCGACGCCATCAGTTGCTTGGCGAGTTGGGCTTTCTCGGCCGGGGTCTGTTGCGCGCTGACGGGACCGGCAAGAACGAAGATCGCAAATGCGCACGCGAGCAGCTTCATAGGATTCAAGTGTCGATAGTCGAGAGTTGAGAGTCAAGAGTGAAATCGCGAACCCCGGCCCGCGTTACAGCACCACTCCCCATCTGCCCGCTTCATCGCCGGAACGAATAGGACAATTTCACGAAGAACTGCTTGCCGTCCGTGGCCAGGTTTCGCGTGTGCAGAAGTTGGTAAGCCGGCAGCAGTTCGAGGTTATCCAGGTTGTGGTTGTATCCGACGTAAAGCGCAGTGAAGGGATTCACAAGATAGGTAAAGAGGAAGTCCGCATTAAAGGTCTTGGTGGTAGGGAGAGATGTTGCGACCGGATTGGCAAGCACCGTCGTATACTGCGGAATCACACGGAAGGAGAGTTTTTGATTGACCTGATAGATACATGTGGAGCGGAAAATGTGATTATTGAAAATGCTGGAGCCGGTGAAGCGGTCCGTCAGCCGATCAAAAAGGTACGTGTTTTCCATGCGCAGTCGATGTTCCGGCCGCACGACGAGGTCAAGACTGGCGGTCGCGACGTTCGCCAGCGACGGAAGCTGCCCGGTAGGAGGCACGATGTTGATTTGCGCCCCTTGGGAGTAATCAATCTTGAAAGCCAGTTGCTGGGTCCAGGCGCCCTCGCAGTAGATGCCCTGCCGGTGATGGGAATAGGTTTGAATAAACGGCAAACCTGAAAAATCCTGGGGCCGGAGCGTTTCCAGATCCGACTGGTAGTACAGCTCGAAAGCGGTCTGGCCAGTGAATTCCCAGCTCATGGTGTAATCCTGGTAGGCGTCGAGCCGGTTGCCGCGATGGTCCCAGAGCGGATTCAGAAAGACCGTCGGCCCCCAGGAAATCAGGTACTTACCCTCCGGCCGGAATCGGTACATGGCGATTTCACTAACGCCTCGCATGTCGGTGCGTAAAGGCGGACGCGCGATGGTGCGGCCAACATTGATCGGCCGCTCGACCGTGTCTGTACCGATGAAGCCGCTCAACGTGGAGAACCCCGGACTGAAATCGTCGTACTCGGCGTTGCTGTAGAACTTCCTGCCATCAAAGCGCGCCTGGGCCTTGTAAGCCGGTCCGGCGCTGCTGATGCCACCCGGCAGGGTTGTCGAGCTGGTCACCGCCTCGCCAATCAACCACCAGTTATTCCAAAGCCTGAAGCGCGTGTCCACTCCACCCACGCGACTGTAGGTACCGGCGAACTCCCGGTCCGTGTAGATCATGCCCACGGATGATTGGCGAAAGAGATCGCGCGTGGCGCGGACCACGGTAAAGAAGGCCCGCTTGCCCTCGAGCGGGTCACCGGGCGCCACGGACTCCCCAGGAGAGCGGTCATCTGAGAACAGAGCTCCGATCGCATAAGGCCCTTCCTTGCCCGTCAGGCGCGCGCCGAACTGGGGATCGGCAATATTGCGCGTGAACACCAGGCCCATGGGAGTGTAGAAGTAATTGGGGTTTTCGAGAAAGAAGGGACGCTTCTCGGGATAATACACTTCAAACCGGCGGTTCACCGTGATCTGCGGCTGGTCGGATTCCACTTGCGAGAAATCCGGATTCACCGTCGTGTCCAGGGCAAAGGAGCGCTTGAGCACGAGCTTTCCATCGACGCCCACGCGCGGGTCAAACGACTTGCTTTCGAATTCGGGGAGATTCGGAATGCTTTGATCGAGGGTGCGGTAGGAGCGCGCGTAGGCATAGGGAATCAACATGTCCCCGCGCCCCGGGGAGATTCCCCGCAAGCCCTTCAGCGTAGCTTCCTGGGTCAATCGCCCCTCGATGCGTGTGGAAACCCATGGCCACGTGGCCGATTCGTTGTTGCGCACGATCCAGCGGACGAAAACGATTCCCCAGGTCTGCTCCTCGGTGGCCGGAAAACGTAGGCTCTTGAATGGCACGCAGATCCATACCACAAAGCCCTGGTCCGTGTACTGGCCCCGCGATTCCCAGACGGAATCCCAGGTATCGTCGTATTGGTTGGTCGGCCCCTCCGTCCAAAGGCCATCCATCTGGTGGCCGTAAGCGTTTACGGTAAACACATAGGCGCGGCGGCGGTCGTGAAAGGTGTCGAGAAAAAGATCAAGCTTGTCGTCGCCCGTGACGTTGTCGCGCGGCGTGCTGTGCCCACGCACTTTCTTTACCTCGGAGTCGAACGCTACGAAAACGCAGTAGAGATTGGTGTCGTCATAGCCGAGGTAAACTTCCGTCTTTTGCGTGGAAGGTTTGCCATCGCTGGGAAGGCGTTGGGTGAAGCCGGAAACCTTCGCCAGCCGGCCTTCTCCTTGCCACTTGCGGCTGGGCTTCATGTCGAGGAAGTCTTCGAGGGTGGGTGGGGTTGAAACCCGGGGAATAACCAGGGTCACGTCTTTCCCCAACGGGCCGGACCCAGACCACGCAATCTGCGGGAAAAGAAGCCAGACAGCCAGAAATGCCCACCGCAACCTGCCGGGGGTTTGGCAACGCGGACAAGGTCCTCGCAGCGGATTTGTCCAGAAGTCGAACATGTTGAGCACACGAAAAAGCGGGCGCCGCTTGCGCAGCGCCCGCCATGAGGTGGTCAATGCTTGGAGTCGGCTGCTTCCGGATCAGGCTTTTCACCCGGTCCGAAAGAACCTAGACCAAGAGGCTAGAACCGCAGGAACATGCCGAATTGCACAACGCGTTGACCGTAAGAGGAGCCGATCTCACCGAAGGTCGTCCCGCAAGTGGGCGCCCCACCGGTTGTAGAGGCAGTTGTCGTGCAATAGGCGTTGACGCCGCTGAAGTGAGGATTGTTGAAGAAGTTCTCCGCTTCAGCGCGCACCTCCAGGTTGAACCGCTCCGTGAGCTTGAAGATTCGAGCTAGGCTGGGGTCAAGCTGCCACAGGCCCGGCCCCCGGAACCACGATTCCGTACGGCCAGTGTTGCCGATAAGGGTTGAGGAAAGGTTCGGGACGAACGCTGAAGAGTTAAACCACTGGGGCTAGCCGAGGGAGTTGTTGGCTGCACCCAGGTACTGGACCGCCGCAACGTGATTCGGAACTGCAGCGGTATCATAGGTGTTGATATTGCTAATGTCTTGACCGAGCTGCAACGGCGCACCCGTGAAAGCACTGAAAATGCCGTTCAGTTTCCAACCGCCCAGGATCGCGCTCGCCGCTTTGGAGCTGGCCAGTTTCTTACCCTCGCCGAAGGGTAGATCGTAGACGAACGCCAGCTTGAAGTTCTGCGTGTGATCGAAGCCGAGTGGACCGTAGTTGAGCGGCTGGCACCCTTGGGGCATGGCCGCGGATGGCGGGCAGTTAAACTCCAAGCCGTTTTCCCAAGTGTTGTCGTTCACATAGCCCATGGCCTTCGAGTAGGTGTAACCCACCTGGACGAATAGGCCATGAGAGGACCGGTGATTCAAGCTGACCTGAAGGGAATTGTAGTGCGAGTCCAGGTAGCCCTGGAATTGGTAGGTCCCTCCGGATCTCTGAACCCCGGCGAACGACTGCTCGACTCCATACAAAGGAGCCGCGTTGAGATCCCGGCCGTTGAATTCGTGAACATAGTGATTACCCACATAGCCGACGCTCAGCAGGAAATCGGAGGGCAGCTTGTGCTCGATAAACACATTCCACGATTCAACATATCCACGGTGGTACTCTCCCGGACCCAACGTCCCGACGTCGACGTCGGCAGGGGGAGTCAGGGCTCCGCTCGCCAGGCTCGGCACTTGGATGATCGGCAGGCCGACAGCATAGGGGCTGCCCGAGACCGCGCCAAACGTGGAGTAGGGTCGGTAGCAGGTGGACCCCGACGCCTGGCCGGCGCAGGAGGATGCCTCAGCCGGTGAGGATGTGTCAAAGTCATCCGCTCCGATGGCCAGGGGGAAAAAGCCTCTCAACGGCCTTTCGAGAGGAGTCGTGTCGTCGGAGAGTGCGAACCCGGCCCGTGCCACCGTCTTCTGACCAAGCTGATAGGCCAAGCCGATGCGAGGCATAAAGAGGGTCTTGCTTGAGGTCATTCCGTTGTGGGTCGAATTGCCGCCCAAGCCCCCGAAATGGAGTTCGCCGGTGGCCGTGTCAAACAGCTCACCCTTGTCTACGCCGTCCCGGGTGATCAAGGGGAAGTATTCCCAGCGTACACCCAAATCAGCCGTGAGTTTCGGGGAGACCTTCCACCGATCGCCGAAATAGACGGCAAACTGGCTATCCTTACCGGTGGACTTTATGAACTGGGCATCGTTTTGAGCTTCGGAGATCAAGCCCAGATCCCACCCCGCCCAGGAGTTCTGTAAGAAGGGGGTCAAGGTGACGGGACTTCCTCCGCTGGTCAGCCCGGCGGTGTTAAGAGCGGTGATGCCGTAATCGTCAATGACATTGCCGCGTGGGCAGCAGAAGATTTCCGGCTGGAATGCATTGAGGTGATTATGGGCAATATCCACGCCCATGCGCAGTTCGTGGGCGCGTTTGATCCAGGTGAGGTTATGCGAAGTGGTCAACGTCCAGTCGTTACGGTTGTCGGGCTCCCAGGAGTTCAAACTGCCCATGCCGCTGAACCCTTGCACGCTGACTCCGGGGAGGCCGGTATAGCGGGGATCTCCGGCAGGCGTGTTGCTCCCTGCGATGCCGAGCAGAGATTCACCGAGAGGCTCGCCGTATCCCGGCGGGTGAGCGTACTCGCTCATCCGGTCGAAACCGATGTGGCCGGTGAGAATGAGGCTGGGAGACAGTGTCCAGGTATGCCCCAAAGTTGCGATTTGAGCGAACTGGTGGGCCGTACCGCTGCCGTTGCCGCCCGCCGCGCCAAGATCGAAAGGCTCATAGAAATTGGCGTCCTGACCAGACCACTTGACCCAGATGGTGTGATTCTGGCTCTGGTTCCAATCGACCCTGCCGGTGTAGATATTGCGGGCCAATGGCCGCGCAGCTTTGGTCCCGATGATGTTATAGGGGGTGCCGGTGGTGATGACCCCGGTGTTAATGTCGGGTTCCGGGATCAGCTTGTTGAAAGCCACGGCGCCCTGGTTCATGCGATTCGCAGGGATGACATTGAGCACCCCGCCCGAGGAGAACACGCAACGGCCCGTGCCATCCGGATTCCCGCTGGCGGGATCGAACACCATGCCCTGCTGTAATGGAACCGATGCCCCTTCGGTGGTGCAGACGTTGACACCGGGAACCGCTGCACCCAGATACGCATTGAAGTTTCCGTTCTTCAGGTCGTCTGTGGGAATAGTGTCGGTGTAGCCTTCCGCTTGGTGCTCCCAACTCCCGTCCCAATTGCCAAAGAAAAAGAGTTTGTCCTTCTTTATTGGCCCGCCAATGGCAACGCCGTCATTGTTCAGGATTCCTGTATTGCTGCCATGGTTATACCAGTTGCCTGCATTCAGAGAATCGTCAGTATGGAATCCGTAAAGGGACCCGTGGAGTTGGTTGCTGCCGGACTTTGTCACGACGTCCACGGCAGCTCCGGCAGTGAGGCCCTTTTCCACGTCGTAGTCGGCTGTCTGAACGTTCACTTCTTCTACCGACTCCTGCGGCGGGACTACCAGCATGTGGTCGGGCAGCCAAATAAAGAGATTGGTAGCGCCGTCCACTCGCGTGATGTTGTCATGGGCCGGCAAACCATTTGAATTAATCTCGAACGACCGCTCCGGCGTGTCGGCGATGGAATTCGGATAACTGTTGGAGATTCCCGAGGTCGAAAACACGCCCGGGGCAAGCAATTCCGTGGCTTGGAAATTCCGGTAAGTGCTCAGTGGAAGGTTCTGCACGGCGTAGCTGCTGATCTCCGTGTGAACGTCGGCCTTCTGTGTTTGCAGCACTACCGCCGAAGCTTGCACGGTAACTTCTTGAGTGGTGGAACCCACAGTCATTTTGATGTCCAGCAAGTTCACCTGACCGATAGCTACGCTAACGCCTGTTTGCTTGAACCCTTGAAATCCCGATGCCGATGCGGTCAGGGTGTAGGTGCCTTCGGGGAGATCAAGCATGCGGTAATAACCGGCGGAATCGGTGGTTCCGGTTCGCGTAAACCCCGTTGTGTCATTGACAATGGTTACCTGCGCCCCAGGTATGACGGCGCCGCTGGGATCGCTTACCGCACCCGACACGGAGCCGTAAAGCACTTGTGCATTCAATGGTTGCGAAAGCACGGTGGCCAATAAGCCGGCCCCGAGCACACTAACGAAAAAGAGATAGATCGTGATCGAGGCACGTGATCTTTTTTTCTTGCACTTATCCATATGATCCTCCTCCTTCTGTAGGACTCTCTGATGCGATTGTTGATACACTTCTCTTGCCCAGCGTGCCGCGACCCGACGAATGGAGAAACGACCTGCGGTAGTCTAACCCGCTCGCGGGATTGCCCTTTAAGCTCCTCCATAGGGCTTCTCCAGGTTCAGGTGGAATTTCGCCTGCGTGAGCGGGCTTGCTAATAGGGTTGTTGCTAAGGTAGTACATTGCACCTCTCAAGGCATTGCAGCTCGCCGATCGAGGATGCCCAAAACATACAACTCAAGCAAATTGTGGAAGCACTAGAAACGCGCCATTGTGTATATCAGGGCAGGGGCGGCTTGTCAAGGGATTTTTATTTTTGCAATTAAGTGGCGTCCGGCGGCGGGTCATAGCGAAAATCTAGTTGTAATTTGACACATATGTTCTGCAAAATATGAAGCCCGGTAACTGGCCGGGTCGCGAGACAAAGCGCGTCCCAGATTGGCCTAGGTCGGAGTCCTACGTCCTGGACTGAGGAGCACCGGTCATGAAACATGCCACCAGCAAGAAGGAACGCGACAAGCAGCTCGTCCAAGCACTCATCTGGAGGCTGGGACCGATCTCTCGCGCCAAGATTCACGAGCTCACCCGCCTTCAGCGCAGTGACATTTCCCGGCTCGTCCGCGAGCTCCTCAATGAAGGCAAACTGCTCCAAGCCGGCCGGGCGGACAACCCCACGGGCCGCAAGCGGGTTATGCTGCATCTCAACGAAGAAAAGGGTTTTGTGGCCGGCGTCGGTTTCGACGATCAAGAGGTGGTGGCTGCAACCACGGATCTCCATCTGCGAATCAGGTCCATTGTTCGCGATGCCACGCGCCTGGTTGGTGGAACTGAAGGATTGGTGGAGCAGCTTCTGGGCCTGACAAGAGAGGTGATCGGCAAGGCTGGAGTTGATGCAAAAAAACTGCTGGGAATCGGAGTCGCTGGCTCCGGCTTGGTGAATAATCGCCAAGGCATGATGGTGATGTCTTCGACAATTGAGTTTTGCAAGCAGGTTCCCTTTCGCGAGATCTTTCAGAAAGAGTTTCGAGTTCCCATCTTCGTCGAGAACATTACCCGCGCCAAGACCCTGGCGGAAAGGACGCTCGGGGCCGGAGAAATGGCCGAGGATATGATTTATGTGGAGTACGGGCAAACGGGCATCGGGGCAGGAGTCATCAATGCCGGAAAGCTCTTCTACGGGTCCGGTTGCGCGGCAGGGGAGTTTGGGCACACGCACATGATGGTGGATGGTCCCGCGTGCAAGTGTGGGAGCTTCGGTTGCCTGGAAGCAGTGGCGGGGGCGGCCGCGCTGGAATCAAGAATCCGCAGGGCGATTGCGGAAGGAAGCCCCTCGAGTGCTATGAGTTTGGCCGGCGGCGACACCAGCAAGCTTTCAGGCTGGACGGTTCTACGGGCCGCCGGCATGGGCGACAAGACCTGTAGCGCCATCGTCGAGCAGGCGGGGAACTATCTCGGGCTGGGGCTGGCGAACTTGGTCAATCTCTTCAACCCCTCCCTTCTGGTGCTCGACCAGCGGCTGAGCTTGGCGGGAGATAGCCTGCTCGAGCAGATCGTCAAGGTCGTCCGCAGGCAAGCCCTTCACCACTCGGCGGACGGCTTGGAAATTCGCTTCGGAAAGTTGGGGAGCGACGCAAGTGTCCTGGGAGCGGGCGCCGTGGTGCTGGAAAGGCATTTCGAGATTCCGGCCTTGAAACCGCCTTGGTTTATGACGGAGGCTTTTCCCGCCCCACCCCGAAAGGCCTTCGCGGATCACACTGCATGAAAGGAGAGAACCTTTGAAACGGCGAACCTTTCTGAAGAGTGTAGCAATTGTGGCATTGACGCCCGAAGTGAAACGGGCTGGAGTTTCGGGAATTTGCAGCCCTGCGGAAGGCAAGCGAGTTGCCTTTGGCGGCATTCAGATTGAGTGCAGCACCTATAGCCGCATCCGCACCCGAATGGAAGACTTCGCGGTGAAGACGGGCCAGGAATTGGCCGACGAACCTTTCTTCAGCCTGCTGAAGGCCTACCCCTACCCCTTTCATCCCACGCTTCTGGCGACGGCTGTGCCCGGAGGACCCGTCGAACGGGAGGCTTACAACGAACTAAAGGCGGAATTCCTGCGCCGAATTGCGGACTTGGTTCCGCTAGACGGTGTGTACCTGGCCATGCACGGCGCCATGTACGTTGAAGGCATGCAGGACGCGGAGGGAGACTGGATTTCCGCAGCGCGCCAGGCAGTAGGCGAGCATTGCCTTATCACCGCGAGCTTTGACCTGCACGGCAATCTGAGCCGGCGCGTGATCGACAACCTCGATATGCTCTCCGCCTTCAGAACCGCTCCCCACATCGACCGCGAGGAGACCGCCAAGCGAGCTTGTGACATGCTGGTCCACTGCCTGGATCGACAGACTCGTCCCACCCTGGTTTGGTCCCCCATTCCCGTGCTGATGCCCGGGGAACGCACCAGCACGCTGTACGAACCGGCCAAGCACCTATGGGCGCAACTGCCCGGCATGAATGCGGAACCAGGGGTGCTCGACGCCTCCTTGCTGGTTGGATACGTGTGGGCGGATGAACCACGGGCCACCGCCAGCGCCGTCCTGACGGGCACAAAACCGGATTTGCTGAAGAAGGACGCGCTCTCGCTCGCGCAGCAATATTGGGACGCGCGCAAGGAATTCAAATTCAATGTGCCCACAGGCACTCTCTCCGAGTGCATTGAACGAGCGCAACGCCAGGAGACGAAACCGGTGGTGATCTCCGACTCGGGCGACAATCCCACCGGAGGAGGCACGGGCGATCGAGCTGAGGCATTAGCCGAGCTCCTGCGACAGAACGTTCAAAATGCGGTTGTCGCGGGCATTGCAGATCCCGCCGCAACCGAAGGCTGCTACCGCGCCGGCATCGGCGCTGTGCTGCATCTTAAGGTTGGGGGGGCGCTCGACCCGCTGGGAAGCAAACCCGTCGAAGTCATGGCGAAAGTGGTCTTCCTCTTGCCCACAGACAATCTACGCGAAAGGCAAGCTGTCATTGGGGTGGGTGGAATATCTGTGGTCTTGACCGCCAGGCGCCGGCCTTTCCACGAGATCCGCGATTTCACCGCACTGGGTCTGGACCCCACAGGTTTCAAGATTGTAGTCGTTAAGGCAGGCTATCTTGTTCCGGAGATTGCAAAGATCGCGAACCCGAACCTAATGGCACTCACGGATGGCGCGATCAACCAAGATCTAGAGGCTTTGCCCAAGAACAAGTGGCGTGTGCCCTCCTACCCGTTTGTGCCCGAGGTGCAGTGGGCGCCGTTTCCAGTTGTGGGCGCGAGGTCCCCGGGGCATGCCGAATCGAAGAAACTCTAGGGCCAGTTCAGGCAATGCAGACCGCCAGAACGAGAGCAACGCCCCGGATTCTCCTCAAGAACTGCCCAACAAGTCATCGAATCACGGCCCCGAAGATACCTCGCGACGCTGCGGTTAACGAATTGCCGGCAAGTGGGACTTCATCCCGGCCTTCACCTTTTCGAGATCCTTTTCGATTTCTGAAGCAAGGGGGGTCTGGCCGCGCTCCACAGCCAGTTCCTTGGCTTGTTCCAGATAATGGAGCGCGTTCGCATTGTCACCGGCACGGCCGTAGGCGGCCCCGAGAGCATAGAGATACGTTGGAGTCTCCTCATCCACCGGTGTCCGCGTCTGAAGGAGCTGTTCGATACCTTCTGCGTACTGGTGCTGATAAACGAGAAGGCGCCCCAAATTGAAATGCGCCCGCCGGAAGCCCGGGTTACCTTCCAAGGCCTTCCGATATTCGGCGGCCGCCTCCGGCAACTTTCCTTCGCGCTCGAGGACATTGCCGAGATTGTTGTGGGCAGCGTGATAGGAAGGATCGATAGCCAGAGCTTTCCGAAACGCTTCCTCCGCCTCGCCGAGCTTGCCTTCCTCAATCAGGATGATACCGTAGTTGTAATATGCGTCGGGGAATTGCGCCGGATTTAGCTTCACTGCCGCCTGGTAGTGTTCCTCCGCCTTTTCCCAATTCCCCATGCGGCCATAAAGGATAAGCAAATTGATATGCGCTTTCACCAGTTCCGGGTTCAGCCGCAGCGCCTCTTCGGTTTCCGTAATCGCATCATCGAGCCGCCCCACTTGCTCGAGCTGGACACCTCGTTCCAAATGGGCGGCCGCTCTCATGTCCAGTTTTCGCAACTGATCGCGCAGAGGATCGTCGGTGGGGGGCACCACCGTCTCGTGGTGCGCATACAAGGCAAGCTCCTGCTCAGCCTCTTTACTCTTGCCCAATTTTCGATCCACCTGGGCCAGGGCGTAGCGTGCAGGCCCATAGGTCGGGAAGAGCTCGCAAGCCTTGCGGAAAAACTCCTGGGCGGCCGCAGGGTCTCCATGGACCACGGCGACCCGCCCTAAACCGAAGTACGCCTCCGCCGTGCCGGGTAATTCGTCGATGATGTCAGAGTACACGTTCTTGCTCTCCTGCACCTCTCCCGAGTCGAGGAGGCTTTCCGCCCATTTTAAGCGCGCCGGCAGATAAGCGGGGTCCAGGCGCAGCGCTCGGCGAAAGGTTCGCGCGGCCTCCGCGTGTTTCCCCTGCTTTGCCAGAAGCGACGCGAGGTAGTACCACCACTCGAAGGATCGGGGATCGAGCTGGTTCGCCCGCTCGTAACACACCAAGGCCTGATCCGGCCGGTCGTAAAGATCCAGAAGCATCCCCAGCGTGCCGATGGCCTCGGAATCCCGAGGCCGCCGCCGGGCTGCGCCGTAGGCTTGCTGAACCTGGTCGCGAACTTCCGCGGGGAAATCGCTCAGCGTGAGCGTCGGAAGGTTAGGGAGGGGCAAGTCTTCACTGGCGAGCGCACAAGAAGAGAGCCAGAGAGAAACCACGAGTACGCCGCGCCACCACCGCATCATGCCATTCTACGCTAAGCCATGTAGGTATTGACAATAGCTCATCCTTGTTGATTATGCTGACGTGCCTGGCCGCGCGCATCGGAGGAGACGGGCACCTCGGGTTGCTGAATCGGGGATGGCGCTGTCGCGCCGCTCGGCAAGAATCCCAGGAGCGCAATCGCAATGGCAAAAAAGCATTAATGGCCAAAAGAAGCTCTGCCTTAGAAATGTAGTCTTCCGCTTGTGCATGAGCAGGTCTAAACCCGACCGGCCATAAAAAAGCAAGCGGTGCGGGAGAGTCCCCCCGCACCGCTTGAAAACGCAGAAGTGACTACAGCGCTAGAAAACGAGTTTCAACGCCACTTGCCCGATACGCGGGTCACGGGCGCTGCTCACCTGTCCGAAGGAGGAGCCAGCGGCAATGTCCCCGTTGGGCGTGTTGAACTGCGCGTGGTTGAAAACGTTAAAGAACTCGGCTCGGACTTCCACCGAGAGTCTTTCGTTGATGCTGGTGACTTTGTGAAGGACCATGTCCCAATTGTTCAGGCCCGGCCCGTGGAAGAAACGGCGGTTTGCTCCGCCCATCGTTCCCAGAGCTTCCGGGGAAAACGGATCCGTCGAGAAGTACGCGAGCCCGCTTGTGCGCGGGTTGAGGTATTTGATCGGCTGGCCATTGTAGTTCGGCTCATCAACCGCCACCCCATACCCACAACCGCAAAGCGAGTTGTCGCCGCTGTCGGCCAATGTGACAGGTTGGCCGGTAACGAAGCGCGTAATGCCGGCCAGTTGCCAGCCATCGGCGACTTTCTTGAAGCTGCTGCGGCTGGGGCCGAAGAGCTTCGCAAAGGGCAAGTCGTAGCTGTAGCTCACGACAAAGTCGTGTGTCATGTCAAAGGCCGAGCGCGCCCTGCTCGCTGCGGGGTTGAACGGGTTGACCTCGTCGTGGAAACCAGAGCTGTTGTCCATCGACTTGGACCACGTGTAGGCGGTGAGCATCCGCAGCGCCCCCACTCTCTTTTCGAGGCTGGCTTGGAGTGCATTGTAGTCGGATTGCCCCCGTGTGTATTCCATCGGGTTCATGCCGAAATCCAACGTGCCCGCCGACAGGAATCTGCCGGAGGTGACAGAATAGGGGCGAGTCCCGTATTGGAATTGGCCATTGCCAAGGTCGTAGATGGTGTCCTCTCCGTTCGGGCCACAACCCTGCCCAGCGGGCATTTCTGCCCGGACCGCCAAGCAAGTTGCTATGTTCCCCGGATTGAGATCCGCTTGGTAGATGAGGCGGCGCCCAAGGGTACCGACGTAAGCCATTGTGGCGAGTGTCGAATGACTGAGTTGCCGCTGGATGTTCAGATTGAAGTGCTCCGCATACGGTGGGCGGTTGTGGTTGTAGTAGACTTGCGAAGAAGAGATCGGTTGGAAGGGAGCCCAGATGCCCGTCGCCCCTTTGGCAGGCTCCACGTAGGGGAACCGCTGGCCGGGGTCGGCCCCGAACTGCCGTGCTTTGTAGGGTTCCTCCAAGTAGACCAGCACGGGACTGCCGAAGTAATTGCCGAAGGGGGCGTCGCCCATCTCATAGACGCTCGCCACCTGCTCGATCGAGGTGTAGTAGAGGCCAAAGGCGGTGCGGATGCTGGTTTTGCCAGGCCCTCCGAATAATTTGCCGAGCGCGCCTTCGGAAAATCCGGGGGAATAGGCCATACCCACGCGAGGGCCGAGGTTGCCGTACGTGGTGGGCGCCAGGCTGCGGGAGACTCCCGGATCGCCAGGGAAAACCCACCCCGTGGGCGCGTCGGGATAGACATGGGATTGCTCGCCTGGAATGAAACCTTGCAGGTGGTCGTGCGTGTCGTACCACGGCTGTAGAACTTCCCAGCGCAAGCCGTAATTCAAGGTCACGTTCGGCCGCACTTTGAAGCTGTCCTGCGCATAGCTGCCGAAGTACTTCGCGCGAGAGTCTAAGTGCTGGAAGCTCGACTGACCGAAAGTGTCAGGCGCGCCCAGCAGGTAATCGGCGAAGTCGTTGCCCGTCTCGTGTCCATAAAACGCGAACCCCCCCATGGAGTAATAGCCGCGGGGGTTGACCTGAAAATAGCGAAAATCGCTGCCCATCTTCAGCGTGTGACGCCCCACAATCTTGGAGTAGTTATCGAAACCTTCATACGTGTTGTCCGACAAGGTTCGAGTATAAGGCATCTGCATGCCCCACCCGATCTGGTCGAGGCCTATTCCTGGAAGTCCCTCGTAGGGTGGCGAGGTGGGAATCAAACCCAGACCTCCGGCCACGAATCCGAAATCGGAAACCTTGCCCACGCCGCCGATCGGTTTGTCGGTCATGTTGTGGAAGCGGGTGAAGTTGATGCGCGCCTCGTTCACCGCAGAAGCGCCGAAGTTCCGCGTGTTACTCGCCTGAATCTGCTGGGAGCGCGCCGGACTCGTCGAAGGGATGTCGAATCCCCCGGCGTAAGGGTTGAGGAAGGAAGAATTGTCAAAGTGATAGTAGAAGCTCCAATTGCCCGTCAGTTCGTTATGCAGATCCATCCGCTGGGCCCACTTGTCGTTGCTATAGGTGCCTTTGTATGCGCTGGTCGCAATGAACGGGTTGCCGTTCGATAACGTCGCCATGGGCTTCGGGAAGAACTTCATCGTCGCGTTGGCCACGGGACCAAACGCCGACTGAGGAATCTGCTGGTTCGGGAAAACGCACATCCCCGCCTGCGCGTCGGCAAGGGTATTGCACCCAGCGGCGTAGTAGGGCTCACCCGAAACCACTGTATAGCCCAATCGCGAAGTCAGAGTCTCGTCCCAACTATGGTCGCCTGGGATGCTGTCGCCGCGAACCACACCGGAGAAACCCGCGTACCCGGTGGTACCCACGTCAGAGAAATCGCCACCCCGCTCCGCCATGCTGGGAAGCAGCCGCACACCGCTGTTCTGGCCGCGGACCTGCCGCGTTCCCTGGTAGTCTGAGAAGAAGAAGAGGCGATTCTTAATCACCGGTCCGCCAACGGCGAATCCGAACATGTTCTGTTTGAAGGCGCCAATGGCAGTGCCCGGCAACTCCGCACCGGTTACTGGATTAGCTTGATTTACGTCGAAAAAGTTTCGCGAATCGAGCTTTTCGTTCCGGACAAATTCATAGAGCGTGCCGTGCAATCCGTTGGTGCCGGACTTGGTAATGACATTCACCATGGCTCCCGAAAAGCGGCCGTACTCAGCGTCAAAGGAGTTGGTCAGAAGCCGGAATTCCTGGATCGAGTCCAGCGTGGGAGCGATGCCGGCGCCGTTATTCTGATTTTCCTCGACGTCGCCGCCGTTAACGAGGAAGGCGTTTGCGGCTTCTCGGCCTCCGTTAACGGAAAATGCGCCAGGTAAACCCAAGCCAGACACCCTGTTGTTTAACATGGACACATAGTTGGACGAGCTTGAGCTAACGGGCACTACGCCGGCCTGCAATCCCAGCAGGTCGATATAGCTACGTCCATTCAGGGGGAGGTCCGTCATTTTGCGGTCTTCAATGACGTCCCCAAGTTGAGTGTTGACCGTTTCGGCTTGCACGGCTGAGGCCGAGACTTTTATTTCCTGTGTGGTGGTCCCAACCAGAAGCTGGAAATCCGCACGAAAGCTCTGGTTGACCAGCAGCTTGATTCCAGCTTGCTCGGCTTTCTGGAATCCCGGAGCTTCCACCTCAACTGCGTAATTCTCACCTACCGGGACAGCCAGGAATTGGTAGCTGCCGACTTCGCTCGTGGTCGTCCTCAGCGTCAGTCCCGTTTGAGAGTTCTTGAGTATAACGGTAGCTCCCGGAACAAGTGCGCCGCTCGGGTCGGTGACCGTCCCAAGGATGGTGCCCGTCACATCGGCCATCAGTTGGTTCGCCAGAACCAGGAAGATGGCCGGGAAAAGTGCTGCGTATATAAACAAGCGGTGCTTGCTCATCCATCTCCTCCTTTTTTGTTGCAGATTGTTGAACAGTTTTCCTAACAGTAGGGAATGCCCGCACTGTCCATCGCTCCCTTCATATAGCCAATTGCAAAGATCTTTCCGCCCATTGCGTATCCCGGTTCGTCGTTCGGCTCGCCTTCTAAGGTCGGCGCATGGTCGGGCCGCATAGGTCCGGCGAAGCCGGCCTCAGAATAAACGCGCAACATCGCGGAAAGGTTGGTAGGTCCGGAGTCGTGAAAGGTCTCTCGGAAGCGCTCCTTGGTACCGTCGACGTCGCGCAGGTGCACGAAAAAGATTCTCCTCTGTGCGCACCATTCGCGAACCAGTTGCAGGATGTTTTCGCCCATCAATTTGAAAGTTGCCTGGCAGAAGGTAATGCCGTTTGCCGGACTCGGAGCCATGGCCAAGACTTTGCGGAAACTGGCCGCACTCGTGAGGATGCGACCGATGCCGCGGAGCGGAGACAGCGGCGGATCATCCGGGTGCAAAGCCATCTGCACCCGTTCCTGCTCGGCGACGGGTATGACTGCGTTCAGAAAGTATGAGAGGTTTCGCCAAACCGTCTCCTCTGAAACATCGCCCCATTCGGTCGGGCCTTGCGCTTCCGCTGCGTCACGATCGAACTCCGTAACCAATGCGCCGCCGCGCCCCGGCACGTCCAGCCTGGTCCGCATCCAGCCAAAGCCCGCCATCCAGTTGTAACAGACCATGGGAACGCCGGAACGTCCGAGTGCCCGTATTGCGGCGATGTAGTTTTCGATCTCTTCGTCGCACCCAGGGAGCCCCAACTTGATCTTTTCGGCGGCAACGGGATGACTCTCCACGCCTGCGACGGTCATACCGGCTGAGGCGAAATCAGCCTTGATTTTCCGCAGTGTTGGCAGATACTCGTTGCGCGACACCTGCCGGAGAACAGGCGACACATCCACGATGGCATGTTTGATCCCGATCTGTGCCGCAACACGGATCTTCTGAACTTCGTCCGGACGAAACAATTCACATAACTGGATCAATTCCTTCACCTCAATGCTGTGCAGCTAAACCAAAAGAAAGCCCCCGTCGACGTAGATGGTTGTCCCCGTCACGTAACTTGATTCAGAAGAGGCGAGAAAGACGGCTGCGCCGACGATTTCCTCGGGGTCACCCACCCTGTTTAACGGAATATGCCCGAGCAATTTCGAAAGAGCTTCTGGGTTCGAGAGCCCCCGCCGATTCATGCCCGTCAAGATAGCCCCGGGGGAGATTGCATTGACGCGGATGTGGTGCTCAGCTAGTTCCGCAGCCAGCGCCCTGACAAGCATCCTGACACCGCCCTTGGTAATCGAATAGATCGCATGGTCGCGGCGATGCGGCTGTGAATCATGCACACTCGAGATGAAGATGATATTGCCACCACCCGCCCGGACCATCTGAGCCGCGGCCCTGCTACTCAAAAAATAAGGTCCTTTAAGATTGGCGCCGAGGGTTCTATCCCAGGTGTTGGGATTTGCGTCGAGGACAGACTCGATGAACTCGATACCGGCATTGTTGACCAAAATGTCTAAGGCGCCGAACTCCGCCACCGCCGCCTCAATCAGTTTGTCGTGATCCGACAAATTGGCAATGTCGGCGCAAACAGCTAGGGCTTTCCCTCCCGCTGCGCGGATCGAGCCGGCAGTCTCTTCAGCAGTGTCACCGCGGATATCGTTAACTATTATAGCAGCACCTTCACGTGCATATCCCTTCGCAATACCCCGGCCGATGCCGCTGCCAGCGCCTGTGACTATCGCGACTTTCCCCTCCAGTCTCATGAATCTGTTTCCCTCCCTGGCATCGCGCAGTGATGCGTGTAAACTGCCGTCATGAATCGCGGACATCACTCGCTTGCTGAAGACTAGGCAGCCAGCGCCGCATTCGGTTCCGGCACGGCCTCCTGCTTCAAGAAGCTGTAAAGGATCAGCGCCGCCGCCACGTGCATGGTCCCGGCTAACATGAAGATCGGGGTGTACGAATAATGGGTTAGCAGGTAACCAATCAACACGGAAAACAAAACGCCGCCGGCAGTGCCTGCCGTCCCCATGAATCCGAGAACCGAGCCAACGACCTTTTGAGAAAACAGGTCCGGGATAATCGCCGCCGTGTTGATGAACCAACAGAACGCCACAAAAGCCATGATCGCAGCCAAGACGATCACGGTCGCTGGAGAATAGACCCAGTTGGTCAGCATTCCGAGCGGAGCCATTGCCGCCGAAATGTACAAGACGCGGGTACGAGCTTTGGCTGGTGATGTTCCTCTCGCGATCAAATGGTCGGAGGCCCGGCCGCCCACAATGCCCCCAATCGCCCCTCCCACGTACGGTATCCAGGCATAAAGCCCAATCTGCGTAAGACTAAAACCGCGTTCTCTCCTCAAATATTCGGGGATCCAGAAGAGATAGAAAATCCAGACCGGGTCAGAAACCAATCGGGCTAAGACGAGACCCAGCGCATTGCGATTTTTCAAGAGGGATCGCCAATTCGGCCGTTCCGCATTCCGCGCCCGAGCGTCGTCAGCGTGAAGCGATTGCAACTCTTCCGCGGAAATTCGAGGGTACTCCGCAGGACTGCGATAGATGGCAAGCCAAAAAGCAAGCCACAGCAGGCCAAGAAGCCCTGGAAGAAAGAAAGCCACCTTCCATCCAAAGCTCAGCGCCAGTGCGGCGATGAAAGGCGGTCCGAGGATGCTTCCGATTGCAGTGCCTGAAGAGAACAGAGCTATAGGTAAGCCCCGCTCCGCTTCAGGGAACCAGCGCGTGCAAGCCCGTAACGCCGCTGAATAGTTTACAGGCACGCCCGCGCCTAACAGGAAGCGCGTGGCTCCCAGGCTCAGCACCCCCCGGGCCAAGCCTCCCAGCGCGGTGGAAATTGAAAGCCCCAGCAGGCATACTGCCATGCCAACGCGCTCGCCAACGCGATCCACCCAAACCCCGCCCACGGTGTACATCACGGTGACGGAGACAAGGAAGGTGGTTACGATATTGGAGTAGCCGTGGGCGCTGATGTTGAAGCGATCGCGCAAAAACGGCGCCAGCACCGGCAAAGTCTGCTGATCGAGATTATTCAGCACGGTGGAGAGCGTGAGCCATCCGGCGATGACCCATCGCATTCTTCGATAGCCGAGACCGAAAGTCACGAATCTTGCCAAGTGATCCTCTTGTCGTTTTCCCCTGGCTGCTCTCTACGGAACCGATAGCTTGATGGTGCTGATCTCGTACGGTCTTACGTGAAGCACGTTCTGTAGTCCCTTGGACAGGTTTTCTTCGAGCAGGTTCGCCACTCGAAAACCACGATCGCGACCGAGGAATCGGATCGGGCATTCAGCAGTGTCGCCGCGGATTTCGAAAACCCGCAGAACAACTGCGCCATCCCGATCGGCTTTTTTGAGCGCCGTGAGGACGAGGTTATCAGCGTCGATCGAGAAGAACGAACGCTCTGGCGGAAGCGGCTTCTCGGACAGTTCATTGACTGCGGTAACCGGAATCAATGGCATATTGAAGTCCATCCCCGCTCGCCAGGATTTCGAGGCATCCCAATCGCCCTTTCCGGAACTAAAGGAGTAATGGAACACATATTTACCGGCACGCGGCCAGACGCTCAGAGTTGGCTCGTCTCCCCTCACCACACGTAACGGACTGTAGAGGGTTCCTCGTAGCATGCCGGCACGAATCGAGGCGTCATCGACGGTCAGAAACTGGTGATCGGAGGCAACGGTATACCCCCATTCTTTGCTGCCGGCGAATACCCAATCTTGAACCTGTCGCCATTTGCTCCAAACATCGCGGGGCATCTCGTCGCTTGCCTGCGGCCCTGCATTTGGCATCATGTCCGCGGCTGTCGCGGTCCCGAAGGGGATTCCCCACCGCACTTCCCCACTCGGCCGCGGCAATGGGAACACCTGCTCGACATTCATGGACCTGCCGGGCGTCCAATCCAAAGAATTCTCGAGATCGATCTTCTTCAGACCGCGATACAGCGCAACTCGCTGGATGAGGCGCATGCCGGCCAGCTCTCCAGCAATTCGCATGACCGTCCGTACCGGACCGTTCTCCTCGAGTTCCACGCTGTTAATCACGTGGACAATTGTGCGGCCAGTCGGAACCACAACACTGAGATCGTCACCACCACGCTCTTCCGCAGCCGCGATTTCAACGTTCTTTTCCACTGTGCGGCTCAATTCTTTGTCGAAGATCTCGAGGCGGCCGGTCGCCCGGTCGATCGCCACCCGGTAGTACTCATTTTCCACCACGTCGGATCCCATCGCATGGGTCGTCCGGTTCACCACCTCGTCCGATTCGAGTTTCACTTCGCACGCATTGGGGAATGCGTCTGGCCTATCCGCAGGTACGAGGTAGTATGTCTTGTAACCAAGGGACGGCACGCCGCGCGCAATGAACACCAACTCCAGCGCGCGCGAACTCCACTCGCTGTATTGTTCGACCTGAAAAGGGATGGATGTTCCTTTCTCGTCCACCAGGCGCATGGCTTTCTTGTAATCCTCGATCGCTTCCGGCTCGACATCGCCGTACAGAGTCGCGTGCGTTTTAACGAGATCGTCCCTCCTCCAACTGAGCGGATTGAACACCACGATCGGCGTACTCGCCGGAAAGGGGTGCTGTACGCGTTCAGCGATGTTGCGAAGCGAGTCGCGCAGAATCTGGCCGGCGCTCAACAATGCCTCCTGCGCATAGCCCACCTTGCGGTCATCCCCAATTTCTCCCCCTTGACCATCGTTGTTGTGGTCCATCGATTTCAACGTACTTCTCCACAGCGATTCGAACTGCGGGCCGGGGTACGGGGCATAACCCAGGGCATCATTGATCGCCGCGAACTTTTCAGCGTTGACGAGCGTATCCGTCGCGGCAATTGCCGGCGGCCAAAGCCCCACCATCGAGACCGTGAGATTACCCCACGATCCTGTGATCTCGCCGGACAACTCGGGAATATCCCGGGTGGCCTCTGCAGCGTGAAAATACTCGCCCGCAGTCGCCAGGCTGAAATGGTTCGGCGAGAGGTGTTGGTTTAGCACCGCGACATTTTCAATCAGTTTTTGGGTCGGCGCCCAAAGGTCAGTGCCCCAACCCATATACAACGGGCCGGACGTGGTTGCTTGTACCTCGTTCACTTCGCGGCCAACGGCGGCGAGCTGTTGCTCGCTCAGGTCTTCGTGCAGGCCGAGGCCCGCGCCCCAACCGTATCCCTTGATGGCATGCCAGGCGAGCGTGGTTGAGCCGTCCGGCGCCTTCCACCGGAACAATGAGCGGTCAGGCGGGAACATGCGCGTCACCATCGCATACGGTACGTCCGCTTTGCTCAGAATCTGTGGGTACTGGCGCGTGAAGCCTGGGATATCCCCAAGATGCGCCACTTTCGGATCGACCCCGAGCGCCTCCCGTGCATACTCTTTCCCAATGACCACGTTTCGCACCAGAGCTTCGCCGCGGGGCAGATTCTGATAAATCGCCGCCCATTTTGGCGCGATCTCAATGCGGCCTTCCTTCACCAGCCGCTTGAATGACTCGAGTTCCGCTGAGCCGCGACTGCTGTCTACGAAATTGGCTACGAAATCGTCGTCTTCGAGGAGAAAGCGAAAGTCCGGATACCTCTCCGCGAGCTGAATTGCCTTTGTAATAACGCGGTTGCCTCGGCTTAAACACTCTTCCTGTGTACCCAGCCAGAACAGGTCCAGATGCGAAAACGGAACGATATAAACTGCGGACTTGCCGGAACGTGCTTGCTGGGCTGTCAACCCCGCTGGCCACAGCGCCACCAGCAACATCAAAAAACTAAGAAATCGCGATCGCACAGTATCTCTTTTCTCCAGGCGGGGGCAGAGCCGGCCAGTCCCGTTCGACGAGCGGTCTGCTGACACCAACGCCAACCGCGCGCAGGTGCTATTAACCAGGAAATCCTTTTTAACGTCAATTGAATTTTTCTTAAGGAGCATTCAATTAGGGAGAATCGCGCACGGCGGGGCAGTTTACCTCGGGAGGTAAGCTCCTTGTACCTTTCATGATCGTGATATAGTACACGGCCATGGAGCTAAGAGAGATACGAAGCTTGGTGGCCATATCGAAGCTGGGGAGCATTTCCCTGGCAGCGGAGCATCTCCACTTGAGCCCGCCAGCCATTCACAAGCAACTAAAGTCATTGGCGGACGAGTTGGGCATCCCGCTTTACGAGAAGCTAGGCCAACGGTTGCAGCTCACGCAGGGTGCGGAGGTTGTCCTCCCATATCTGCGTGATATGCTCGCGCAATACGCGGCAGCTTTTTCTGCTTTGCAGGAATGGAAAGGCACAAGGCGTGGCTGTGTGCGCATCGGTACAGGTGCCACCAGCTACATACTGCAGATTTTGTTGAAGAAATTTCACCGAGCGCATCCTGAAGTCGAGCTCCTCGTGGAGATGGGCAGCCATCTGGCGCTGATGGAGCGTCTTGCTAGTGGAGATCTCGATCTGGCCTTGGTCGTTTCCGCTGAACTGACAGGCTCGAGCGGGGTCTCTGTTGAAGCCAACTGGGATTATGAACTAGTGCTGGTTTCGCATGGGCGGAAGGTTGCGCGCCAGATCCACCTGGCCGAACTCAAGAATAGCCCGTTTGTTCTTTTTCGTAAGGAAACACGTTTCGGGGAGTCAATCAGCCGGTACTTTGCCATGCATGGATTCGAGCCCCGCGTCGTGATGCAATTCGACAATGCAGAATTCATCAAGTCCATGGTCCTAGCCGGGCTGGGCATTTCTGCACTCCCGCTTTGGCTCGTTCACAAAGAGGTCGCGCGCCAGCGCCTCAGCATCATTCACCAAGTAGAGCCGCCCTTGTGCGCGAATCTGTCGTTGGTTCGGCGCGACTCGACATACGTCCCAAGGCCAGTTCAGGCTATGATTGATATTGCACGCAGCCTCGAGCCAAGGGATGTGCCTCTCCTTACCACGCGGCGCGCATCACGGGAGCCGACGAAGGCAGGAAAATTGCCTTAGCTCGCATTTCTCACCACGTGAGTCGGTGAGTGGAAGGGCAGGACTTCGGAACGCCCGTGAAAACTAGAGCACTCCAAACTTCCTATAAACCTCGTCAATGGGCATGCCTCCAGCGAGCAGTTTGCGCTCCCAGCTCTCCTTCTCGAAGATTTCCTCAATCCGCAGCAGGACTTCATCCACCAGAACTTTGGGGATAATCTGCGCGCCATCGTCATCGGCAAAGACGTAGTCACCTGGAAACACACACACGTAGTGCGTGAGGTGGCCGGGCAGATGTATCGGTTGGTTGACCTCGATGATTATCCAGCCGCCGAAGGCGTTGGGGCGTGTACCGAAGGTGAACATGGGGAAATCCGGCATCTCGAGTATGCAACGAGTGTCTCGGCAGTTGCCGGCGATGAGCATGCCGCGGCAGCCATGGGCATAGGCAAGCTGGCAGCTCATTTCCCCAAAGTGGGCCGGCTGCATGTCGCCCCCACAATCGAAACACAGGACCGACCCCGGCGCCGAGTTGGCAATCGCTTGCATCATCCGCTTCTGGGGATGTCCGCCTTCGGCGGCCCATTTCCTCTCTTGAACCCTCTGCTCTTCTCCGTTCTGCGGCACCTCGACCACCGAATGAAGCTTAACAGGCAGAGCACGCCCTACGAGCTGCATACCTTGCCGGATTGGCTTGAACCGAGCCGAGAGGACAGTGTCGCACACGCCCAAGGCGTTTAATGCGTCGGATACAGAGCCGCCGTAACCCGCCCGGCGAAAGCGCGCAATGCGCTCCACGTCATCGATCTCGAGCACGCGGGGCTCCAGTCCCGGCCTGTTCGTTTCGGAGTTGCTTGTACGTCCTTCTGCAATTTTGGAGGTGTCCATGGTTTTGCACCAAGTATCCGGATGTTAGGTTCTCGTTCAGCTTGTTCCGCGCTTCGGTTCGTTAAATTCCGAGTTGCCAACACGCTCCCGGAAATCAGTGAACAGACGCACACGGGTAGTGTAGGAGATGAACGAGCATGGAGGCCATTCAATTGTCGTCAACGGTCGTTAGCGATTAGTGAACGCAGGAATAGGTCTGCTGAGCATGCGGTATTTGTCCCTGCGATAAATAGCCGGATAGCAACTGTTGCATGAGCCCGACCCTGTAACGGAGGTTCAGATGTGTACTTGGCCGGCGCCTCAATGGTGCGGAGCTACGTGGAGCTCCAACTAACCTCGACGGCTGCCCTGCCGGGGGCTGGCGGGCCTGTCTCATTACCACCTGGATGATGACTTGCCCCGCAAGACGCTGAGCTGCTCGTTGATCTACGGTGTGCCTTCCCGGCATGCGCTTTGTGATGGCTAAGTTTGATAAACGGGATGCACGAAGCGGCACGGCCTTCAGGTTTTGCATGATCCGGTTCTGTGCCGGGTTGGTCCCCGGCATCGGCTAGACGAGTGCGCGAGAATGTTCTGGCGCCGGAACGTGTGCAACGATTCAGAAACACAATTCCTGCGCCAAGTCACGGAAGGTAGCGAATTGTTCCTTCCCAAAACGCTGTTTTCGCTTTCTGCAAGTGCAGAATTTGCCCCCTGGTACCCATGCTCTCCGATTCAGCCGGGAGGCGGAATGCAGATGAACAACTCTCTCGGCATCCCCGGAGGCGGCGCGGGCGTGAGTTTGGCGGACCAAGGCATCTCCAGCGGTCCCTGAGGCAGTGGCCACTGATTCGCGCCCATCAGCGGTTGCCCCCCGCCGCCGATCCCCTGTGTTGTTTCGCTCGCGACGAAATCAATCAGGATTTGTGTGCGTAACGTGTGCCCCGTGACAAACTGGCATCAATCATTGGCGCACGCCGATCACGGGTGTAGGATACACCACACCACAGGTCCGGCCATTGGGGTTCCGACGTGCAGTCCAAAGTATAACTTGACAGTTGCCCACACCTCCTGAGAAACTTCACCCTTTGTTCCGATCTCTTTCGATAACTTACGTAAACGAGAAGAGTTCGGCAGACCGCCGGGACCCGTGGCACTACCGGGAAAACCGGCTCCGAGGCCACACCTTTCAAAAACTGACGGGAGAGGATATTCTCAACTTCCATGAAGAGACGAGTCTTCCTGAAACGAGTTGGTACGATTCCCATTCTTGGAGCAGCAGCCACTGCAGTCCGCGAGACTGGACAATCTGCTACTCAGGCCGGACACGCGCGAACCGCTGGGGAGCCTGGGCGTTATCACCCGGGACGAATTCCCAACGAATACAACCTGTTTCTTCCGGGCGAGCGCGAAGCGCTCAAGGACTCTCCCCGAATTGTAGAAATGGGGGCCGGTTCGGTAACCTGCGAGGGCGCAAAACGCCTTAAGGTGGGTGAATCGATCGATGGCTGGCGGCTCCTGGCCATCCTCCCTTGGCTGAACGGCGAGGCCACAGCGGTGTTCGAGAAGCACGTCACCCATCAGGGAGCCATCGCTTATTTGACGCGCAGGGGTGAGGTCGCTCACATTCCAAAGCGAATTGGCGAACTCTCCAGTATCCGGCCGCGGCCTACAAACACACCCGATGGCGTCCGCTTTGAGCGCCCCTCCCCCTACGTGCCGGGGCCTGACGTCTTGGGGGACTACATTCTGAACTCAGCCGAGGATCCCTGCTACGAGAACGTGGCGGCGCTCGGGCCGGAAATGATCGGCTGGACGCTGGTGGGAAACGAAGAAGGGGGCGTAGAGAAGTCGCTGTGGCTCGAGGCCGATGGAAAAACGAGGCAAATGAATCCAGATCCGCAGCTCGCCTGGGCGCCGGACCACATCGGGCGCCTCTTTGATCCCAGCGGCCTCCTGCCCTCGATTTATCGCGCTTACTCGCCCTACCCGTCCCTGTTCACGCACGTGCCCGGTTACAGCAAGCGCACGTTTCTGGGCGGCTACCTGCCGGCGGCGGACATCGGCGTCTGGGATCCCAACACGAAAGCCGGCTATGAAGTGATGATGGTGTTGCCGCCGGGCGCTGACGCACGCCCCGTGGCGCGAATTCGGATCGTACTTCCCCCTCATCCTCCCGAGGGCCTCGTCCCTCGATCCGCCAGTGGGGCAGCCGGCTCTCCGAATGAAACTGTGGACCAGTACTGGAACGGCTCGGCGGAAGATTTCTTTTCCGCCCTGGCCGGAGTCTGGAACAGGTGGCACCACTTTTTCGAGGACCGGATGAGAGTGGAGATTCCCGACGAGTGGCTGCTCGATGCCGCACGCGCCGGCATTGTTCTTTCGCGTTGCAGCTACCACGGACTCGAACCTACGTATCAGGTGGGCGAGGGCGCGTACACCAAAATCCCGGTGCGCAGTCACGCGCTGTTTCCCGTAGCGCACTATGAGTTTGTTTGGGCACATCAACTCTGGAACCTGACGGAAGAGGCCGAGCCTTATTTTGACCATTACCTCGAGCACTACATACTTCCCGACGGCAATTTCCTTTACAACACCCAGGATCAGGTGGAAGCGCCGCTGAACGTGGGTGTGTTCCTGGAAGATTCCGCGCGCGCTTACGATTACAGTCACGATATCGAGGCGTTGCGGAGGCGGTTGCCGGTCTTGCGCAGGATGATGGATTACGTCATGCGGCGTTACCGGTACACGAAGTCAACTTTCCCGCCGGAAGACCCTCGCCACGGCTTGATCTGGGGGTCAGCGGAGGCGGACAACGGTGATCCCGGCGACGATTACCCGGAGTCCCATGTTTACTACTACGAGAACGCCTCGTGGATATGGAGAGGGTTGAAGGAACACGCCAGGTGCT
>Ga0326727_10002960_pt1 | contig 55895 bp, 35 predicted proteins | sample MB2enrmetagenome_FD_207643 | JGI IMG/M metagenome (GOLD analysis project Ga0326727, IMG submission 207643) | Lab enriched peat soil microbial communities from McLean, Ithaca, NY, United States - MB29MY | ecosystem: Environmental > Terrestrial > Soil > Wetlands > Peat | place: USA: New York...
ATGGCCATCAACGCCATGCAGAAGGAAGGCTCAAAAGGCTCCCTGCGCGGTAAGTTCAAACGCGCAGGTTGGGACGACGACTTCCTCTACCGGCTCCTGGAGATGTTTTGAAGTGCGATTGCCCTGGAACAGGGGGCAACAGCCGGGCGGGAGAAGGCGGGGGCTCTGGTATTCTTGGGGAGTTCATAACTATGCGCTGGCTGATGATAGGACTACTCGTCTCGCTCGGAGCTCTGCTGTTTGCAGCGGCGGGACTGGCGCGCCATATCTGGCTGCAGCGCAAGGCATTGCCGCGCGAACCATTGTCAGGGCCGGAAGCAACTCCGGAAGCCGGGCCAGAAGTGGAACCATAGTCCGCAGCCCCACGGATACACTTCCTAACCCTTTGAAAGAAAACGTTCGTGGTTTTTATTGAGATGCGCACTACCTCACGGCGGCATCGAAGAGTTTGAACAATGATTCACCGGTTTCTTGAAAGGACGCCTTAGCAACGTGAGCAACGAGCAGACCCCCTCCCCAGCAGACGGCATCATCGAGATCAAGATCGCACACAGCCCCGACTCCGATGACGCCTTCATGTTCTATGGCCTGGCCACCAACAAGGTGCGCGTGCCGGGCTACCGCTTTACCCATACCCTCTGCGACATCGAGACCCTGAACAAACTCGCCCAGAACGAGGCCTTCTACGACGTCAGCGCCATCAGCTTCCACGCCTACCCCTACGTGCAGGAGAACTACACGCTGATGGGCTGCGGCGGCAGCGTGGGCGAGGGCTACGGCCCCATGATCGTCTCCAAGAGCAAGTTGTCGTTCGAAGACCTGGAGCGCATCACCATCGCCGTTCCCGGAACCATGACCACGGCCTTCCTGGCGCTGAAGATCTTCAACCCCAGGCTGAAGACCGAGGTTGTCCCCTTCGACAAGATCATCCCCGCCGTGCTGGCCGGGACCTACGACGCGGGCCTGATCATCCACGAGGGACAGTTGACCTACTCCTCCAGCGGCCTCTACAAGGTTCTGGACCTGGGCGTCTGGTGGCGCGAGAACCACAGCGCCGTGCTGCCCCTGGGCGGCAACGCCATCCGCCGCTCGCTCGGCCCGGAGAAGCACAAGATCGTCTCCAAGGCTCTGCGCGACTCCATCCAGCACGCTCTCGACCACCGCGAACAGGCTCTGGAATATGCCATGCAGTTTGCCCGCGACCTGGACACCGGACTAGCCAGCCGCTTCGTCAGCATGTATGTGAACGAGCGCACCCTGGACTACGGCGCGGACGGCCGCGAAGCCATCGTCAAGATGCTCGATCTGGGCTACGAAAAGGGCATTATCCCCGTCGCGCCCAAGGTTGACTTCGTCGACTAATCGCACTCACACGCAAAAAGCCTGATTGCCCTGCGGATAACGCTATCCGTCCCGGGCAGTCGGGCTTTTTTTTGATGGCAATGCTCGCCAGGATCGCACTTTGGTCGAGTGACAATCCCCCAAAAGTGGCTCCTCCGCTTTCTAAGCATTTTCTAATCTGGGCCGATGCATCCTGTACGGAGATTCCCAGGATGCCCGAACCCACCGCTTCCACACTTCTGCTTGCCTCGCCCGATCCTGCCACCCTCTACGCGGTTGAGCCGGTCCTGGCCTCCTTTGGCGGCGCCGTACAGGTGGTTCTGAGCGAGACCGCTGCCCTGCAAGCCCTCACCGCCGAGCTTCCGCCGGCGCTTGCTGTTCTGGACGCAACTCTGCCCGGCACGGAGACTGGACAGCTTCTGGCCGCCATTCGCGCAGACACCCACGGCAAGGATGTTCCGGTTGTGCTGATTGCGGACGCTGTATCCGCGGAGTTCGCTGACCGGCTGGCCGAGGGCGTTGTCGACGATCTGATCCTGCGCACGGAGCAGCCCGCTTACTTCCGGCTCCGCTTGGAGGCGGTGCAGCGCGCGCGGCGAATGCGGTGCGAGCTTGAGTCGCTGCGCGACGCCTCGGCGCGCCAGGCCCTGTTCGACCCGCTCACCGGCGTCTACAACCGCGCAGCCCTGCTCTCCATGCTCTTTCGCGAAACCGACCGCGTGCAGCGGCTAGGCTCTTCGCTGTGCCTGGCGCTCTTCGATGTGGACGACTTCGGCCACTGGAACGAGCGGCTGGGGGCGGAGGCCTGCGACGATCTGCTGTGCAAGGTGGTCGAGCGCACCTCCCACATCCTGCGCAGCTACGACGCTCTGGGCCGCACCGGCAAGGACGAGTTCCTGGCGATGCTGCCGGGCTGCTCCGCCGTGAACGCCATGCAACTAGCGGAACGGTTGAAGCTGGAGGTCTTCGGCAGGCCATTCCACGCGGGCAGCGATTCCATCCGGCTCTCGGCCTGCTTTGGAGTGGCCAACAGCATGGGCCGCTCGCCGGTGGTCGTACTGCGCGAAGCCGAACAGGCGCTGGCCACCGCCCGGGAGGCTGGGCCGGAGTCCATCCAGTACTTCGGAGACAGCCATCGTCCTGCCCACGCGCCGGTCATGTACCTGTCGCGCAACTCCGGCGACGAACTGCTGGCGTGGTAATCAGGCCGGGTGCGCCGCGCTGCCGAGGCCGAGGAACTGGGCAAAGACCTCGTTGGAAAGCAGTCGGCCCCGGTTGGTAAGCCGCACCGTGCGACGGTCGCCGTCCATCAGGCCCTCGTCGATCAGGCGGCTGGCCACCGCCAGCGCCGGGGCAACGGCGGCCGCGCCAAACTCCTGCTCCATGGCGGCAATCTCGACGCCGCGATTCAGCCGCAGCCCCAGGAACCATGCCTCTTCCTGCTGCTGCAAGGCGGAGAACCACGCCGTCTCTGCCGTGGGCGCGCCGTCGATGTAATCCGCCAGGTTGTCAGTGGTTGTGGAGCGCAGGACGGCCCGCATCTCTCCCGGGTTTGTCTCCGCGGCGAGTGCCCGCAACATCGACGAAGCGTCCACGCCCACGCCCAGATAAGGCCGCCGCTCCCAGTAACGCAGATTGTGCCGTGAGGCAAAGCCCTCGCGGCAGAAATTCGAGATTTCGTATTGTTTGATCCCCGCCGCGCCCAGCTTCTCGATGGCGGCCTCGTACATCTCTGCAATCAGCTCATCGGACGGCACCAGCCCGGCCCGATAGCGCTTTCCGCCGGCCAGCAGTTCGCGTCCCAGCCGCGAATCCTCGTCCACCTCCAGCATGTAGATGCTGGCATGGGGAGCCTGGCAGGCCGCAAGAGCCTCCAGAGACTGCAGCCACGTCTCCATCGTCTGCCCGGCGAGGCCGGCAATCAGGTCCACGTTCAGATTGCGAATGCCCGCGGCCCGCAGCCGGGCCATGTCGCGCTCCACGGCGGCGCGATTGTGGAGCCGGCCGCTGGCCTGCGCTTCGCTGTCAATAAACGACTGCACGCCGAGGCTGGCGCGGTTCACTCCGGCGGCAGCCAGCGCCTCAAGGGTTGCGTCCGCCAGTTGCGCCGGCGCGCATTCCACCGTGATCTCCGCCTGGGCATCCAGATCGAACTCCGCGCGAATCGCCGCGAAGAGCTTTGCAATCAGTTCGGGAGCCAGCAGGCTGGGCGTGCCGCCGCCCAGATAAATCGTGTCAACGCGGTGGGGCAGCTCGACGCCCATGCGCCCCGCCCAGACGCCTGCTCCGCGCAAATCCGCTACCACCCGGTCCACATAGCGCGCGTGTTCGCTTGCCGGATAAACCCCCGAGGCAAAGTTGCAATAGGTGCATTTCGACTTGCAGAAAGGAATCGAGATATAGATGCCGAGTGCGTCCGGCGCAAAACCGTTCATGAAAAGATTGTTTCATGCGCGCACCGGCACGCATCCAAGGAGGGCCGGAATACGCATTTGTGCCATCATTGCTTGAAGGAGCGCTCGTCTTGAAACTCTGGCCAGTCATGGGCATTGTTCTCATGCAGATTCTGCTGTTGCTTGCCCATTGGTTTCTTTTGGCCACCTGGCTCGCCTTCTGGATTGCGCCTTCTCCGCTGACGGTTCTGGTCTTGCGCTGCGCGCTGACGGCGCTGGCATTCAGCTTCATGTCCGCCGCTCTGCTCAGCTTCCGCTCGGCCAGCCCCGTGGTCAGCTATCTCTATCGCTTCGCCGCCATTTGGCTGGGTTTCCTCAACTTCTTCTTCTGGGCCGCCTGCCTCAGTTGGGTCGTCTGGTTTGCGATGCTTGCTGCACTGCAGGGTGGGCAGTTATCCGCGGCTCGACCGTGGATTTGCGGTTCGCTCAGCGCGGTGGCCTTCGTAGCAGGGCTGTGGGGCCTGCTGAATGCCCGCTGGATTCGGGTGCGGCGCGTGTCCGTGGTTCTGCCCGGCCTACCGGAACAGTGGCGGGGCCGAACCGCCGCCATTCTGAGCGATCTCCACCTGGGCCACGTGAACGGACCTGCCTTCAGCCGCCGCATCGTGCAGATGGTCTCCGATCTGACGCCGGACATCGTCTTCATCCCCGGTGACCTGTTCGACGGCGGCATGTCGGATATCGAAGGACTGCTCGCGCCCTTCCGCCAGTTGCAAGCGCCCCAGGGCATCTATTTTTCCTCCGGCAACCACGACGAGTTCGGAGATATGGATGCCTACACGGAAGCCATCGAAAGCGCAGGCATCCGCGTTCTGGATAACGAAGCCGTCAGCGCCGACGGCCTGCATGTTCTGGGCGTTTCCTTCAGCGACTCCACTTATCCGATCCGCATCCGCGCCATGCTCCAGGAGTTGCGCCCGCGGGACGGCGAAGCTTCGGTGCTGCTGAATCACGTTCCCAGCAGGCTGCCCATCGTGGAGGAGGCAGGCATTGCCCTGCAGCTTTCCGGGCACACCCACGCCGGACAGATGTTTCCATTTACATGGTTCACGCGCCGCATCTTCGGCCGCTTTACGCACGGGCTCAGCAGCTACGGCACGCTGGCCGTCTACACCTCCACCGGAGCCGGCACCTGGGGACCGCCCATGCGCGTGGGCACCCGGCCGGAGATTGTACTGCTGAGCTTCAAGTAGTTTTCTCTAGATCCTGAGTTTCCCATCTCGAAATTGCGAATGTGGACGCTTCGACAGGAGTGGCGGAGGGCACTGAATTTCGCCGCGATCCTGTGCTATTTCTCAACGTAGACCTGCGATACGAGGTCGAATTCTGTCCGGGAGGTGAATCCATTGAGCGCCACGCCCATTTCGCAAATCTCCGCCGAAGAAAACAAGGTCCGCACCAGCCTCTCCGGCATCGATCTGCTGCTGAACGCGCGTCTGAACAAGGGTACGGCTTTCACTGAGGAAGAGCGCGACGAGTTCAGCCTTCACGGCCTCCTGCCTCCTCATTTGGGTACGCTCGAAGATCAGCGCGAGCGCCGCAAGATCGCCCTGGACCAGCGCGAGACCCCCTTTGCCAAATACAATCTGATGCGCGAGTTGCAGGACGACGACGAGACGCTGTTCTACTCGTTCATCGAGCACCACATCGAGGAACTGCTGCCCATCGTCTACACGCCCACCGTGGGCGAGGGGTGCCAGCGTTTCAGCGAGATCTGGCGCAAGCCGCGCGGCCTCTTCCTGAGCTACACGCACAAGGACCGCATCGAAAAGATCATCGCCGACCCGCGCTACGACGATGTCCGTTGCATCGTGGTCAGCGACGGTGAGCGCATTCTGGGCCTGGGCGACCAGGGCGCGGGCGGCATGGGCATTCCCATCGGCAAAATGGCGCTTTACACCGCGCTGGGCGGCATTCCGCCCGAGCACTGCCTGCCCGTTCTGCTCGACGTAGGCACCGACAATGAGGCCTTGCTCCACAGCCCCATCTACATCGGCTGGCAGCACAACCGCATCCGCGGCGCGGAGTACGACGCATTTGTCGAGGCCTTTGTCTCCGCCGTTGAAAAGCGCTGGCCGCACATTCTGCTGCAGTGGGAAGACTTTGCCGGATTGAACGCCATGACGCTGCTGGAGCGCTATCGCGACCGGCTCTGCACCTTCAACGACGATATCCAGGGGACGGCCGCCATCACCACGGCCACGCTGCTGGCTGCCGTCCACGCCACCGGCCTGCCGCTCAGCCAGCAAACCATCGCCATCTTCGGCGCGGGCTCGGCCGGCATCGGCATTATCGATCTGCTGGTGACCGCTATGAAGGACGTGGGCCTGACCGAGGCCGAGGCGCGCCGGCGTATCTACGCCTTCAATCGCCATGGCCTGCTCGTGGAAGGTTGCGAGGGCATCAAGCCCGGCCAGGACAAGCTGCTGCGCAAGCGCGAAGACGTGGCCGGCTGGAAGCTCTCCGGCGACGGCGCAATCTCGCTGCTCGACGTGGTGCGCAACGCGGGCGTCACCGTACTGGCCGGCGTCTCCGCGCAGGCCGGCGCGTTCACGGAGGAGATTGTGCGCGAGATGGCACGCCACATCGACCGGCCTGTGATCTTCCCGCTCTCCAACCCCACTTCGAAGGCCGAAGCCACGCCCGCCGACCTGCTGCGCTGGACCGAAGGCCGCGCACTGGTGGGCACCGGCAGCCCCTTCGCTCCGGTGGAGGTGAACGGCAAACTGCAGCGCATCTCCCAGGTGAACAACTCCTACATCTTCCCCGGCCTTGCGCTGGGCATTCTGGTCTCCCGCGCCGCGCGGGTCACCGACCGCATGATCATGGCTGCAGCACGGATGTTGGCCTCGCTTTCGCCGGCCCGCGCCGACAAGTCCGCGCCGCTGCTGCCGCCCATGAGCGACGCGCGCAAGGTGAGCCGCCAGGTTGGCGAGGCCGTTGCTCTCCAGGCCATCGCCGACGGCGTTTCCGGCATGGACGCAGCCACGGTCCCCGACGCCGTGCGCGCATATATGTGGAATCCTGTCTATCAACCCTACGAGCGCATTCGCCAGGGACAATAGCAACGAGCAAAGAGGATAATTGGAGCCGGGAGTTTACCCTTCCGGCTCTTGTTTTCCGGCGGAACAACGGCGCAGGCTCCTGCCCTGCCTGCTTCCAGCCTTGTCGCAGCATCGCACTTTTGAAAGGAACGTCATGAAGAACTTTTTGCGCCGCACCGTTCTCGGCCTGTCGGCACTGCTTTTGGTTGCTCTTGTTTGCCTGCCGACTCTGGCCCAGCTGCAGAAGCTGGCTACTCCCGCCGGCCCATGGATGAACGCCTCGCTCACCCCGGACCAGCGCGCCGACCTGGTCATCAAGGAGATGACTCTCGACGAGAAGATCGCCCTGTTGCACGGCGTGGGCATGCCCACCTACGATCCGGTGACGCCGCAGAACGCCGCCTCCAACCGCGGTGTCGGTTATGTGGTTGGCGTGCCGCGCCTGGGCATTCCCGGCATCGACATGAGCGATGCCGCCTACGGCGTTCGCTCCAGCGGCGAGAACGGCCGCTACTCCACCGCGCTGCCCGCCAACGTGGCCGCGGCCGCCAGTTGGGACACCGACGCTGCCTACCAGTACGGCGCGCTCATCGGCCGCGAACTGCGCGCCCAGGGCTTCAACATGTCGCTCGGCGGAGGCGTGGACATCACCCGCGAACCCCGCAACGGACGCACCTTCGAGTACCTCGGCGAAGATCCCGTCCTTGCCGGCACTCTGGTTGCACGCCTGATTCAAGGCACGCAATCCGCGCACATCATCGGCGACATCAAGCACTACGCCTTCAACGATCAGGAGAGCGGACGCGGCTCCGTCAACATCCACATCGGCGAGCGCGCCGCCCGCGAAACCGACCTGCTGGCGTTCGAGATCGGCGTCACACAGGGCCACCCGGCCGCCGTCATGTGCTCCTACAACCGCGTCAACGGCGACTTTGCCTGCGAAAACAAGTGGCTGCTGACCGACGTTCTGAAGAACGACTGGAAGTTTCCCGGCTTCGTGCTCTCCGACTGGGGCGGCACACACAGCGACGTGAAAGCTTCTGCAGCCGGACTCGACAACGAGCAGCCCGACAACATCTTCTTCGAAGCGCGCTTCAAGGCGGCGGTGCAGGCCGGAACCATCCCGGCAGCGGAACTCGACGAGCACGTGCACCGCATTCTGCGCTCCATGTTCGCGGCAGGGGTCATCGACGAACCCCGCCAGCGCAGCGTGGTCGATCCATTCGCCGGCCTTGAGACGGCGCGAAAGATTGAAGAGGGCGGCATCGTGCTGCTGAAGAACGAGCGCGCCGCTCTACCGCTCGACAGCGGGAAGCTGCGCACCATTGCCGTCATCGGCGCGCACTCCGACGTGGGCATGATCTCCGGTGGCGGCTCCGCGCAGGTAGACCCGATCGGCGGCAACGCCGTCAAGCCCGCCGGGCAGGGCGCGACCCATTGGCAGGACCAGATCTGGTTCCCCACCTCTCCGCTGAAGGCCATCCAGGCACGCGCGCCGCACGCTGCCGTTACGTACAACTCCGGCGCTGACCCGGCCGCTGCCGCGGCTGTTGCAAAGACGGCCGACGTGGCCATCGTCTTTGCCTACGAGTGGGAGAGCGAGGGCATGGACCTGCCCAACCTTTCCTTGCCCTTGCATCAGGACGATCTGATCGCCGCCGTCGCGGCAGCGAATCCGCACACCGTTGTGGTGCTGGAAACCGGCAGCCCGGTCACCATGCCGTGGGTCTCGGCGCCTGCGGCCATCCTTGAAGCGTGGTTCGCCGGCAGCGACGGCGCCAACGCCCTTGGCAATGTCCTGTTTGGCACGGTGAACCCCAGCGGCAAGCTGCCCAACACCTTCCCGAAGAGCGAGGCGGACCTGCCGCATCCCGAGCTGACCAAGCCGCCGTTGGCTTCGCAGCAGTTTTCCGGCCCAGTCTCGCCGCTGGTCAGGGCGCAGGGACTTCCGCCCTTCGACGTTGACTACAACGAAGGCCTCGAAGTGGGCTACAAGTGGTACGACGCCCACCGGAAGCCCGTACTGTTCCCCTTCGGCTTCGGCCTCTCTTACACCACCTACGCCTACGCGGACTTGACGGCCACGAAGGGCGAAACCGTGAAGGCCACCTTCACGCTGGCCAACACCGGCGCGCGCGACGGCGCGGAGATCGCCGAAGTCTATGCCGCCCTGCCGGCCGGCGCCGGTGAACCGCCCAAGCGCCTCGTGGGCTGGAGCAAGGTGCAACTCGCAGCCGGTGAAAAGAAGACCGTCACCGTCGAGATCGATCCGAAGTACCTGTCGATCTTCGACGTGAAGAAGCACGGCTGGACCCTGCTCCCCGGCGACTACACGCTGATGGTCGGCGGCTCCAGCGACAACCTGCCGCTGAAGACAGTTCTCCACGTGAAGTAGCTTTTTACTGGCACAAACAACGAGCCCGTCTTCCCCGCATTCAAGCCGTCAGGCTTGAGCGCAGGAAAGACGGGCTCTGCTTCGTTGGGGCGCGCTGTCCGGCTCTACTCCGCGTCCGCCGGGACCTCTTCCAGCAGCCGCTTCCACGTGCGCTGGTTCTTGCGGAACGACTTTTTCAGGTCTTCCAGAATGCGCTCGAAGTCGGCGTTGGTCCTCAGCCGGTTCCACGCCGGATTCTTCTGGAACCACGGATAGTTCTCGTTGCCCAGATAGATCGCCCGCCGCATCCAGTGCAGCGCCTCGCTGGAGTCGCCTTCGACGGCAAAGTAGGTTGCCAGCCGATAGGCCATTTCGCCATCGGCCTCCGCGCCGGCCAGCACGCTGTCGTCGATCAGCGCCGCGGCCTTCTGCCGCTCGCCCGACTGCACATAGCACAGCGCCAGCGTTGGCACGGCAATGCGCATCGAGTCGTCGTCGCGGATCACGCTCTCAAGAATCTCGATGGCCTTCGAGAGATTGCCCACGCGCATCTGCTGGTAACCGGCCGAGGTGCGCAGCAGCGGATGGCGCGGATCGAGCGCAATGCCCTTCTCAAGTTCGTCGCCCGCCAGCTCCGTCTGGTTCTGGTAGTGGTAGACGCGCGCGCGGTGATTGTAGAGGATGGGCGCGTTGGCCGGGTTCAGCTTCAGAGCGCGGCTGAACTGCTCCAGAGCCTCGTCGTACATGCCGTCGCCGCGCAGCCCGATGCCGGCCACCATGTGCACATTCCAGTCGTTGGCGGCGTTGGTCAGCAGGCCGGCAATGCCGTGCCGCGCCGACTCCTTGTCGCCGCGCGCCAGCAGCATGTAGATGCGATAAAGGTTTGCTTCAATCGAACCGGCATCAAGCTTGAGCGCCTCGTCGAAGGCGCGGCGCGCGTGCATCAGGTGAATCTGCCCGCCAAAGCCATGGCGCGCATACTGCAGTTCCGCAATGCCCAGCCCGGTCCATCCGGCGGCAAAGCCCGGGTCGGCGTCCGTAACGCTGTGCAGCAGTTCGTGGGCGCGGTCCAGATCGACGCGCGAGCCGGTGCGCACCATGAAGGAGCTCAGCAGCGCGCGGGCCTGCAGATACTTTTCGCTCACCGGGCCGGGCAGCGTTGCATCGCTCACCGCGGGCCTGGGGCCGCTGCGCGGTGCGACAACAGACGCCCCGGGAGCCTTGCCGGCCGCCATCCCATGCAGCGTGGCAAACACCTCGTTGGAAATCTCGCTTTGTACGGCGATCAGATCCAGCGACTGCACCTGGATGGAGCCGCCCGAGCGCACGCTCTGCGAGACGACGTCCAGCAGTTGCCAGTTCAGGTCGAAGCCCTTCTCGGAGCGCAGAAAATTGCCCACCAGCACAAACGAGACCATCAGCTTTTGCCCAATGGCCAGCGGGTCCATCTGCCCGATCGGCAGCGGCATCAGCGTACTGGTGGGCCGAACCACCAGCGCCGGAATGCGCGCCAGGCGGGCCGCAATCGCATCGGCCAGCGCATAGCCGTAGAGCGGAGCCACCTCCGCAGCGCCCAGATTCGCAAACGGCAGCACCACCAGTGAGTTTTGCGGCGCACGCTCGGCCGCCGACTCGCGAAAGCGCTCGGCCAGCATGGACAGAAAGCCGGTGGCGCGCTTCTCCGCCTCGGGACCGGTGGCCTGCATGCCCACTGAAAGCTCCGCGGGCATGATCCCGGTCTCGATCTCCAGCGCCTTCATGATGGTCTTCAGCGCCTCGCGAATCTCCGCCGCCGACGTGTAGCGCGCTCCGGGATTCTTCTCCAGACAATTCGCAATCACGCTCTTCAGCTCGGCGGAGATGCCCGGCACAATCTCGCTCAGGTCTGTCGGCTCCTGAAACTGAATGGCGCGAATGGCCTGAAAGTCTTCGTCGTTGGGCCGCGCGAAGGGATGCCGTCCCGACGCCAGCTCATACAGCAGCACGCCCAGCGCCCACAGGTCCGTCTGCACGCTCGACTGGCCGGTAACAAACTGCTCCGGAGCCATATAGCGGATGGTGCCGCCGCGTGCCGTGTAGGTGGCCGGAACCGGTGCGTCAGCGGCCCTTGAACGCCCGTCGCCCTCTGCGGAAGCATCGGAGTGCAGACGCCGCGCCAGTCCGAAGTCCAGAATCTTCACCAGCCCGCCATCGGTCAGCATCACGTTCTGTGGCTTCAGGTCGCGATGGAAGATGCCCAGCGAGTGCGCCGCGTGCAAACCGTCGGCAATCTGAATGCCTACCGAGAGGATCAGCTGCACCGCCGCTGGGCCGCGCGCAATCAGCTGGTCCAGCGACTGCCCCGGCACGTATTGCATGGCGATGTAGGCCTCGTCCGCGGTCTCGCCCACCTCGTAGATAGCGCAGACGTTGGGATGCTCGATCGCCGAGGCCAGCCGCGCCTCGCGCAGCACCGTCGAGCGCATCTGCTCCACGGTTAGCAGCCCTGCGCGCAGAATCTTCAGCACCGCCGGGCGTTCCAACTGCGTATCGTTGGCCAGATACACAACGCCGCTGCCGCCCGCTCCGATCTTGCGGACGATCTCGTAATGCCCGATGGTTCTGCGCTTGGTCGCCACGCTGGTAGTGTAACGGCCCCACCCTCAGAAACGTCTAAACATCGTTTGACCAGGGGGAATCTGTTAACTTCGTACTGAGCATGATGGGCCTTAGCAGACAGGCTGTAGATCAGTTGCAGACGGGCGGAGCGCGGCGACGGACCTTGCTGCATCTATCCGCTCTGGGGGCGTTTCTGCTGGCGGCATTGCCGTTGGCCGCGCAGCAGCCGGCATCCCCGCAGCAGACGCCGCCCGACTCGCAGCAGCCCGGCGCTGGAGCCCAGGTGCATACCGGCACCACCAGCGGCTTCGACCTGGACCTGCGCCTGCAGAATCTGCTTGCCGACCATCAGTTCATCCGCCTCGAACAGGAGATCGGCCAGTTGCCGCCGGATCAGCAGCAGTTCTATCGCGGTCTGCTCGCCAACCACTCCAACGACGCCGCCAAATCCATCGAACTGCTGGAGCCGCTCATCGACCAGGTAGTGGCCAGCGGCAGCGTCGCCCACGAGAAGCTGCTGCGCAAGGCTCTGGCCGAGGACTACCTGCGCGAAGGCGACCTGGGCAAAGCCGCGGCGGCTTACAAGACCATGGAGACGCGCCTCGGCGACAAGCTCACGCCGGACGAGCAGGATGAGATTGAGATGCCGGTGAAGATGCTGCCGCTGGCCAAGGATGCGCCGCGCATGACCGTCGAGCCTTGCGACCCGTTTGTAATGCAGGTGGAAAAGGACCCTCTCGGCCTGATCGATGTGCCGGTCTTTGTGGATGCCAATCCGCATGCGTGGATGCTGGACCCTACCGCGCCCTTCAACCTGATCGCGCGCTCGCTGGCCAAGGAGGCCGGGCTCAAGGTTTCCGAGGAGTCGGTCACCATCCACACGCTCACCGGCAAGCCACTCCAGGTGCATGTGGCCGTGGTTCCGCGCTTCACCATCGCCGGCAGGCTCACGCTGCGCAACATGACGGTCTTCGTCTTCGAGGACGCGGACTACTACTTCCCGCGCACGCGGTATCAGGTGGAGGGCGTGCTGGGTTATCCGGGCGTCTCCGCCCTGGGCAGCCTCACCATCACGGGCGACGACACCATCTCCATCCGTCCCGTCAAGCAGATTACCCCCAATCCCTTCGACGACCGCGTAAGGAACGGAGCCCGCTTCTTCATCGACGGCGACCAGTTGGTGGTGGCGCTGGGCAAGCCGCGCGACCTCGGCGACAAGAGCCCGCCCGAAGCGCCCAAGCCCGGCGACGAGCGCATGTTCGTGATCGACGCAGGCGGCCAGCAGACTTACCTTACATCGCGCTACTACGACGAACACACCAACGACTTTGCGGGGCAGAAGATGCAGCTATTCACGCTGCCCGGAGCGCAGAGCTTTGCGCCTCAGCCTGCCTATGTGGCAGAGTCGCTGCCCCTGGTGGTCGGCGCGAACACCGCGCACATCCACTTTGTGCAGGTGCTCACGCAGCCGCTGGGCTCGGCGGCGCTCGACGATGTCTACGGCGTTCTCGGCATCGATGCGCTCGATCAGCTCATCGCCTACACCTTCGACTATCGCTCGATGCAGTTCGCCGTCAAGCCGGATTGAGCGCGGGGCCAGCGGCCCTCACGCCAGCAGCAGACAAACCACAATCGTCAGAGTCAGAATCAGCACGGCCAGCAGAACGTTCTTCCGCGTTCCGCCTGCCTGCTTCTTTCTCTTTGCCGGCGTCTTCACACTGCGCGCCGGTTCGATTACGCTCTTCGCCGGATCGAACATACTCACCGCCGTAGCCACGATCAGGTTCATCGCCATCGCCGCCAGCGCGATGGCCAGGCTCTGCTCCAACACGCTCGACGAGCGATGCGCCACAACGATCCATCCGCCCTGCAGGCCAGCGGGCGCGTCCACCGGCAGCGTCAGGCCGTAGAGCAGCAGCGCCACAAACTGCCCGGCCAGCAGGCCCGCCAGCACGCCTTGGCCAGTCAAACGCTTGAGCAGGGCTGCACCGGCCACAGTGGCCAGCAACGACGCCCCACCCAACGCCAGCAACAGCAGCAGCGTGCCAAAGACGGCGTTCGCGGCCAGCACCTCAGACTGTCCCAGCAGACCCGCCAGCGCCGCGATCAGTACCGCACCTGCCGCTGTTGTCCATCGGCACAGCGCCAGCCTGCGGCGCGGTTCGTCCTCCCGGGCTGCCGTCTTCGCCAGCGGCAGATAAATGTCGTGCGCCACCAGCGCGGCCAGCGCAGAAAGGCTCGACGCCAGCCCGCACATCAGCGCGGCCAGCAATGCGGCCACTCCCAGCCCAAGCAGACCCGCGGGCAGCAGCTTGCCCAGCAGATTGGGCACTGCCAGCGCGGTGTCCAGCACGGGCCTGCCGTCAACGCCGCGCTGCGCGTTGCGCGTGGCCTGGTCCAGCCGCGCGGGAACCAGCCCCTGCCCCTCCGATGTTTCGCGCGAGACTACGGTTGTCTCGTGGTAGATGACGCCGTTCTCTTCGTGTTCCACAGTCCGCGATTGCGGCGTGGGCTGAACGAGGGCGACAGCCCCGGCCAGCACCAGCACTGCCGCCAGCGCCAACCGCAGCGGCGCGGCCAGCAGCGGCGTCCGGCGCGCTTCTTCGTCGCTTGCAGCGGCCAGCGCCATCTGCAGCGGGCGCATGTCCACACACCAGAATCCCGCTCCCAACACTAGTCCCGCGGCCAACAGCAGCCAGCCACTCTGCGGTGCCTGCCCGGATGTCTTCTCCAGCGCCTCGGGCAGCGCGGCCTTCAGTCCACTCCATCCACCTGCCACGTTCAGCCCGGCAAAGACCGCCGGCACCACACCAGCCATCAGCACGCAGAACTGCACAACCTGGTTCATCGCCGTCCCGGCCAGCCCGGCAAACAGCACATACAAAGCGACGAATGCCGCCAGCGCTGCCAGCGCCGCCCAAAAGATTCCCTGCCGCGGCCAGCCGTAGGCATGGAAGAGCAGATCCAGCAGATGCAGCTTTTCAATCAGCCGCGCCGCGATGGCCAGCGACAACGCCGCTCCGGCCGCCATCCACAGCGTGAGCAGAGCCGCGCTCGCCAGCCGCACGCCGCCGCCGAAGCGCTGCCCCAGAAATTCCGGCACGGTAGCCGCACCGGCTCTCCGGTAGAGCGGGACAAGAAACAGCCCGGCCAACAGCATCGAGACCACCGAGCCCAGCGCAAAGAACCAGACGGCGGAGAGTCCGAAGCGCGCGCCGGCCGCGCCCATGGCCAGCATCTCCTGCGCGCTCAGACCCGCGGCGGCAAAGGCCACGGCGCACACCCAGCCCGGCAGCGAGCGGCCCGCAAACAGAAACTGCGCACCGCTGGCCACCTGCTGGCGGCGAAACAGTCCGATGGAAAACGAAAAGAACAGAAACAGCAGCACCACAAGCCAGCCGGAAGAGGCGAGGTTGAACAAGATCGACTCCTTGAGGGTTTCCACCCGCCTGTTGTGGGCGGAGGGTCAATCATCCCTTCTCAAGACTACAGCGATTACCCGATTGCTCTCGACCAGGCCGCAAACGCCAGCGGGGCTCTCCGGCACATGCCGGAGAGCCCCGCAACAGCTTGTACTGCCTTGCAGTTACGACCTCGCCGGCTTGTAGCCCGAGAAGCCATAGTAGGTGATGAACAGGTAGCAGACGATGGGCAGCACAAAGGCATACTGAATTCCGACCTTGTCGGCCAGGAAACCAAACAGCGGCGGAATCACCGCTCCGCCCACGTTGCCAATGGTGATAACGCCCGAACCTTTGCTCGTCAGGTGGCCCAGTTCGGCGATGCCCAACGTGAAGATCGTCGGATACATGATGGAGTTGGCAAGGCCGCAGAGCACCAGGCTCCAGATGGCGATCTGGCCGTGCGTGACCATCGACACCAGCATCAGCACCACGCCCAGAATGCCCAGCACCACCAGCATCTTTTCCGCCTTGATGACGCTCATCAGCGCGCTTCCCACAAAACGGCCGGCCATGATGAACAGGTAGTATGCCGTCACCAGGATTCCAGCGGTCTGCACGTTGCTGATCCCTTGCTGCTTGCAGTATTGGATCGCAATCGCGGCGAGGGCAATCTCGACGCCGACGTAAAAGAAGATTCCCACCATGCCCAGAACGGTGTGCTTGTAGCTCCAGATGCTGCGGCCCGGCTCGGGAGAGTCTTCCGCCGGACGAGCCGACGTAATTGCCGGCAGGTGCAGGAACATGACCGCAAAGCCGAGAATCAACAACCCGGAGGCGATGTAGACATAGGGCATCTGCAGCATATGGGCTTGGCTGGCAGGGTCGGTTACCTTGCTGGTGTCGGCCAGGATGAAGCGAGCCGCAAACCATCCCGCTGCCGCGGAAGCTGCCGAGTTGAAGGCCTGCGCCAGGTTCAGCCGGGCCGAGGCGCTTTCCTCGGGGCCAAGAATCGCGACGTAGGGATTCGCAGAGGTCTGCAAAGCGCAGACGCCCGAAGCCAGCACAAAAATGGCGAACAGCGTCAGATTGAAGCTGACCATGTTGGCGGCGGGAATGAACAACAAAGCACCCACAACCATGATGAACAGCGAAATCACCATCGTTCCCTTGTAGCCTACTTTCTCGATCAGCTTTCCGCTCGGAACCGAGAAGACCAGATAGGCAAAGAACCAGGCCGATGTCGCCAGCATCGACGGGCCGTAGGGCAGATCGAAGATCTCCTTCAGCTTGCCCACCAACTGGTTGTTGAGGCTGGTCAGGAACCCGAAGATACCGAACAACGCGGTAACGATGATGAAAGGAACCATGTAGTTGGGCGCATTATTTGCCGCCGAAGTGTTGGGGCGCGTAGCCATGAGAGGTCTTCCTCCGCTTTTCTTGCCGTAAAGGCTCTATGTTTTCTTGCTGTTGCTGCTGGTTGGACGCGCAAGGCACGCCCTTGTATCCACGCGATCCCCGCAGTGCGCATTCCTGCCGCCGCCGGAAACCGCTCGGAAAACTCAGAAACAACTCTAAGCATCGGGGGGAAGGTACGTCCAGCAAAAGTCGTAAATGTTTTCATTTCCAACCTAGCTGCCCCTGCCGCAACCGTCCATTTACACTGGAAGAGCATGATTCCTACTCTTACCTGGACCCCTGAAGGCGTTCGCTTTATCGATCAGACCAAGCTCCCGCTCGAGGAGAGCTACGTACTGGCCACCACCGTCGATGAGGTCGCCGACGTCATCGTCACCATGGTCGTCCGCGGCGCTCCGGCTATCGGCGTCTCGGCCGCCTACGGCATCGCTCTGGGCGCGCGCAACACCAAGGCCGCCTCCGCCAAAGAATTTGCACCGGAATTCGAGCAAATCTGCAAGCGCCTGGCCGGCACGCGTCCCACGGCCGTCAACCTCTTCTGGGCCATCGACCGCTTGAAAGGCCTGTTTGCAACGCTGCTCGCCGCCGATACGCCTCTCGACCGGATCAAGGAAAAGATTCTGTCCGAGGCGCACGCCATGTACGAGGACGACATCGCCGCCTGCAAGACCATGGGCGGCTTTGGCGGAGAACTGCTGCCCGCCGAAGCCGGCGTACTAACCCACTGCAATGCCGGAGCACTGGCCACCTGCGGCTACGGCACCGCCCTCGGCGTCATCCGCGGCGCCATTGAGCAGGGCAAAAAGATTCACGTCTACGCCGACGAGACCCGGCCCTTTCTGCAGGGCGCTCGCCTGACTGCATGGGAGCTGATGGCCGACAACATTCCCACCACCGTCATCTGCGATAACATGGCCGCCAGCCTTATGCGCGCCGGAAAAATCCAGGCAGTCGTCGTCGGCTCCGACCGCATCGCCGCCAACGGCGATGTGGCCAACAAGATCGGCACCTACAACGTCGCCATCCTGGCCAAGGAGCACGGCATCCCGTTTTACGTGGCCGCGCCCTGGTCCACGGTGGATATGGCCACCGCCACCGGCGACGCCATTCCCATCGAGGAGCGCCCGCAGGTCGAGGTCACCCACCACGGCGGCAAGCAACTGACGCCCAACGGCGTCGGGATTCGCAACCCAGCCTTCGACGTCACGCCCGCAAAGTACGTGACCGCCATCGTCACCGAGCGCGGCGTGCTGCGCGCACCGTATCCCGAGTCCCTCAAGGCCATGGAGGCAGCGGCAAGCTGATCGCCGCTGCACTCCTTCTCCATAGCTTCCAGTGAACGAGCATTCGTTGATTTGCTGCGTTTTCACAATTGCCCTCACAGCCGCCGGCAGCTTGCGTCCTGCGCATTTCGCTGTATGCTTGAACCACCACGGCGGCCAATGCCGCGATTTTCCGCAGGGCGGTATATGGAAACGAAGGTTCTGGAGCTTTGGTGTGCCTATCCCAGCGACCTGCTCGCCGAAGGGGTCGCGGAGGCCTGTGCCGATCTGCTGAGCGAGCAGGAGCAGATGCGCTGGCGGCGGTTTCGCTATGAGACCAACCGCCGCGAGTCCCTCACCAGCAGGGCTCTGGCGCGGGTAGCCCTCTCTCATTCGCATCCCCTTCCACCGGCCGCATGGGACTTTACGGTGAACGCCTACGGCAAGCCGCAGGCTGTGCCCGAGTGCGGACTTCGCTTCAATCTTTCCAACTCCGCGGGGCTGGTTTGCTGCCTGGTCGGCAGAGATGCCGAAGTCGGCGTCGATGTGGAGCCGCGTTCGCGCGCCGTGCAGATTGAGCGGCTCTCCGCCGACATCTTTTCCCCCGCCGAGCAGGGCCAATTGCTCTCGCTCCGCGGCGAGGAAAAATTCGATCGCGCGCTTTCCCTGTGGACGCTCAAAGAGGCCTACATCAAGGCGCGCGGACTGGGCCTTTCGCTTCCCCTCAAGCGGATATCCTTCATCTTCGGTGGAGTGGCCGGCGTGCACATGGAACTCGATCCGTCCCTCGGCGACTCGCCGTCCAACTGGCAGTTCTGCCTGCTCGACCATGCCCACCACCGCATCGCCCTCATGGTCGAGCGCAAGCACTCCTGGAACCTGAAGATTCTTGAAGCGCGCCCGCTGCTCAGCCCCCCGGTCGGCGTCACCGCCGGAGTGCTCGGCTGGTTTCCCTGGGCATAATCGACGCCCCGCACATGCGGTAAGCTGGACGCGCTTCCGCTTATCGGCTTTCCGCTGCGCGGGCCAGCAACGACTTCAGCGTCTCCGCAAAGCTGGCCACATAGGGATCGAAGAGCATGTACATGTGCCGCGTGGGTACGTCGATCACATCCAGTCCGCCCAGCGCCAGGCGGCCCCATCCAAGCGTTGGATCTTCCCGCTTGCCCAGCACCTCCGGCCCGCGGTCGATGGCCCGCACCAGCGTGATCTTGCCCGGGAACGGCTCCATCGAATAGCGGCTCATCGCTGCCCAGTGCCCCTGCGCTATGTAGTGGAAGCGCAGCGCGGCAGGCAGATGACGCCCGGTCTTCGTATACAGAGCCACGCCCACCGGATAGGCCACACCCTCCAGAAACCTGTCGCGGAAATATTCGCTCTTTTCCCGCACCTTCCGGCGCAGATAACGCAGGCCCTCGCTGCGGATATTGTGCAGGAACCTGCCGTACTTCTCCCCGGACGGCAGCAGTTCCGCGCTGCCAGGAACCACCACGTCGAACATGGCCACCAGAGCCGGCGTAATTCCCTGCTGCTGGAGTTGCCGCGCCATCTCGTACAAAACGAAACCGCCATACGAAGCGCCGCCCAGCAGGTACGGCCCCTGCGGATAGAAGGCGCGCATCTCCTTGATGTAGAGCGCGGCCATCGCCTCGATGGTCAGGTCGCGCCTGTCCGGCTGCGCCACCAGCGGCGACTGGAACGCGTAGAGCGGCTGATCCGGCCCCAGGGCCCGCGCCAGTTGCTCATAAAAGATCACGTCGCCGCCCACCGCATGGACGCAGAACAGCGGCGGCTTGCTCCCGTTGGGCTGCACGGCAACCAGCGCGGACCACGTCTTTGGCTCGGATGCCGCCGCTGGCTGCTGCTTTCTGCGAATCAGCTCGGCAAGCTGCCGCACCGTACGCGCCTCAAACAGCGCCGCCAGTTCCAGATCGGCCTGATAGATCTTCTTGATCTTCGCGAACAGCCGGACGCCGACAAGCGAGTGGCCGCCCAGCGTGAAGAAGTCGTCGTCCAGCCCGACCCGATCCACGCCCAGCAGTTCCTGCCACCACGCCATCAGAGTCGCTTCAATCCCCTCGGCTATGGGCGCAGTGGCGGATTGCGCTGCGGTCTCTGCGGCGTCATTTGCCGGCCTGGCCTCGGACGCATCGATTCCAGCCAGCGGCTCCGGAAGAACGATGACCGCCGTGGGCGTCTGCGCCTGCAAGATCCGCAGCAATGCATCGACTCCCGCCTGTGGCGCGATTCCCGGGCGCGCGCCGGTCTCGATCGGCCTTTCGCCGCTCGCCCGCGGATCGCTGCGCGCCATTCCTCCCTTTTCCATCGCCCGCGCGGCGTCGTGGATGCGGCGCATGGCAAAGCCTTCAATCTCCGCGATCACCTGATTCTGCTCGTCGAAGATGGTGATGTCGAAGGTCTCCACCTCGCCCCGTTCCGCGCCTTCCTGCCGGGTACGAATATGGCTGAACAACTTGGCCGGGAAGGCGCGATAGACGCGCATCCGCCGGTAGTTGATGGGCAGAAACAGATCGTCCGATTGGTCGTAGTCCTTTGTCAGATAGAGCGCCGCGCCGGTCGCCATGTCCAGCAGCGCCGGATGCTGCCGCAGAACCTTCACATCGCCGGACAGATGCGCGTCCAGCTCAATCTCCGCCAGCCCCTCGCCCTTGCCTAGCAGCAGCCGCCGCAGCGTCCGCCAGCGCGGGCCAAAGTTGAACTGCCGCTCCTGCCGGGTGCGATGTTCGTCGTCGAAGACGACGGTTCGCAACCGGCAGCGCGCCGCAATCGCAGCGCGATCCACCCGCACCGAGGGCCGCGCTGTGCAAGCTGCGATCTCGCCCGTACAGTGCTCCACCCACTCGTCCGATTTGCCAAACACCGAGAACCGGAAGACGTTGCGCGCGTCTGCGTCCGTTTCGCGCTCAAGCTGCACGCGGAGTTCCTTGCTTTCATTCGCGTCCACCATGAACGGAGCCAGGAAGTAGGCGTTGCGAATCTCGATGGCGCCTTCCAGCGATCCGCGCGTGAACGCCGATGCGGCCATCTCCAGATAGCCCGTACCGGGAATCAGCGCAATGCCGTTCGTGAACCGGTGCTCCGCAAGCACCCATCGATTCTGCTGCGAGAACTGGCCCGCGAAGACTGCTTCGTCGTGCGTATCCAGCAATTTTTCCTCAAGCCAAGGATGGGGCGAAAATGTGCGCGCCGCCATGCCCACCGCGCGCCACGATCCCCAGTTCACAGCGGTCACCGCGCCGTTGCGGCTCTGCGCAAAGGCGTCGAGAAAGGCATTGGCCGCGGCATAATCCACCTGGCCTGCCGGCGGCAAAAGCGAGCTGATCGACGAAAACACTACGAAGCAAGCAAGCTGTGTATCGCCAAGAGCTTGTTCGAGAACTAGCGTCCCCTGCACCTTGGGGGCGAGCACCCGCGCCGCCGCTTCCGGCTTCTTCAGCGCCAGCGGACCATCGTCCAGCACACCCGCTGTATGAAAAACTCCATCCAGCTTGCCGAAAACCTTCTTCGCCTCTGCCACCGCCGCGCGCATCTGCTCGGTGCTGGTCACATCTGCCTGCACGCACAGCAGTCCGCCGGCCAGAGCGCGAATCTGCAGCAGCTTGCGCACGCGCTGCTTGGCGGCTTCGGGCTGTTCCACGTCGCTGGCGAACTTTTCCCACTCCGTCTCCGGCGGCGGGGCCGTGCGCCCTGCCAGCACCAGCCGCGCTTTATGGGTCCGCGCCAACTGCTCGGCAACTTCCAGCGCGAGGCTTCCCAGCCCTCCGGTCAGCAGATACACACCACCGCGTTCGAGCCGCACGTGCTGCCGCGCTTCGCCGAGCGCATAGCTTTCGAGCCTCTCCTCCAACCGCTCGCCGCGCCGGTAGGCAACCGTGCAGCTCACGCCTTCGGTGCTCATCTCGCGCATCAGCAACTCTGCGAGTTCGCGGGCCTTGCCCGTTTCCCATTGCAGATCGATAGCGCGGCTGGCTACGCCCGGCTGCTCCTTCGGCAGCACACGCGCCGGTCCCAGCAGCACGGCCCGCGCCGGATTCCGCACCGGCTCCTCCGCCGTCTGTTGCAGATCGTTCGAGACAAACGCTACGTCGATCCCCGTTAGGTCTCGCGCCGCGATGGCCTGCGCCAGGCACAGCGGACTATAGAAGCTGCGCGCGAGCGTCTCGTCCAGCGGCCGCTCCGCGTCGTCCAAGCTCCACAGATGCAGAACCTTGCGCAAAACTTTGGAGTGAACGGCGCCGTTCTTCGTCACCTCGTCAAGCAGCGCCTCATAATCGGCGCGCTCGCCCGTCCGCAGAGCATAGCGCCCCTTGCCCAACTGCCGGAACGCGCTGCCCGCCTCGACAACCACCACATCGTTCTTGGCCGCGCGCAATAGTTCGCACGTACGATCGGCGATGCCCAACTCGTCGCGAAACACAAGCCAGAGACACGGTTCGCTCGCCGCTGCCGCCAACGCCGCAGGCTTCCACACGCGCTGGTAGAACAACAGTTCTCCGTCCGCGCGACCAGTCTCGGAAGCCAGCGCCACGGTCTTTACGCGGTCCGGCTCAATCCAGAACTTCTGGTGTTCGAAGGGATACGTGGGCAGCGGAATGCGCTCGACGGAACCCGGCTGGAAGCGCCCGGCAAAATCTACATCGACGCCCAGCGTCCACAACTGCCCCAGCGTGGTCAGCGCGCACTTGAGCGCGGGCACGCTCTCGCGTGGATGCGGCAACGACTGGTAGGCATGAGCCTCAGCGCCGCCCTGCATGCGCGCCAGCGAGGTGAGCACATTGCCCGGCCCGGCTTCCAGCAGAACCATCTCCGGCTTCTGCAGAAGTTCCGCAAGGTTCTGCGTAAAGTGCACTGTCGAGCGGATGTGCCGCGCCCAGTACGCCGGGTCCATCGCCTCTTCCGGCTTGATCCACGCGCCGCTCACATTCGACAGATACGGAATCCGCGGTGCTTCAAACTTCACGCCGCGCAGTCTCTCCTCGAAGCGGCCAAGGATCGGCTCCATCATCGATGAGTGGAAGGCGTGGGACGTCATCAGCTTGCGGCCCGCAATCGATTGCGCGGCCAGCTTCGCTTCAAACGCGGCAATCTCTTCGTGCGGTCCCGACACCACCGACATGCGCGGATTGTTCGCGGCAGCCAGCGAAAGCCCCGCAGGCAACTCGATCTCCGCGGCAGCCAGCGGCACCGCCAACATCGATCCCGAGGGCAACTCGTAGATCAGCCTTCCGCGAAAGGCCACAATCTCCAGCGCATCTTTCAGAGTGAAGACGCCGGCCAGGCACGCAGCCACATACTCGCCGATGCTGTGGCCCACCATGGCCGACGGGTTGACGCCCAGCGAGATCCACCACTGCGCCAGCGCGTATTCAACTGCGAAAAGCGCGGGCTGCGTCAGCCACGTCTGGTTCAGCTTTTCGGCGGCTGCGTCCTTCTCTTCTTCCGGCGGATAAAGCGCGCGCACCAGGTCGATGCCCAGCGGCTCGCGCAAGTGCTGCGCGCAGGCGTCGATCGTGTCGCGAAAGACGGGCTCGTTCTCGTAGAGTTCGCGGCCCATGTTCACGTACTGCGATCCCTGGCCTGAGAAGAGAAACGCCACGCCCGGCGCGGACTTGGCCGCCGTGCCTGCAACAGCCTTCTTGGCGTCGATAGCGGCAACGCCCGCCTGCGTATCCTCGGCCACCAGCGCCCGGCGCTGCGCAAAACCCTGCCGCCCCAATTGGCATGTAAAGGCGGCATCGGCCAGATGCACGCTCGCGTTCTCGCGCAGATACGCGGCCAGATTGTCCATGGCCGCATCGGCTGCCGCGTCTGTCTTCGCGGAAACTGTCAGCAGTTGATACGGCCTCTCGACGCGCGCCAGTTGCCGCTGCGGAGCCTCTTCCAGAATCACGTGCGCGTTAGTGCCGCCGATGCCGAGCGATGTCACGCCTGCTCTGCGCGGCGCTCCATTCGAGGTCCACTCCCACAGTTCGTTGTTGATATAGAACGGCCCGTTGGCCAGTTCGATATGCGGATTCAGTTTTTCAAAATTCAGCGTCGGCGGAATCTGCGCGTGCTCCAGCGAGAGCACCGTCTTGATGAGCCCCGCCACGCCGGCCGCCGCATCCATGTGGCCCACGCAGGACTTCAGCGAGCCGATGCCGCAGTAGCCGGTGCGCGTCGCCGTCCTGCGGAAAGCCTGCGTCAGCGCGCGCACTTCAATCGGATCGCCAACCACCGTGCCCGTTCCGTGCGTTTCCACGTAGGAGATCTCGTCCGCCGTAACGCCAGCGAAGTCCTGCGCCTCCGCGATCACCTCGGCCTGTCCTTCGACGCTGGGCGCCAGATAACCCACCTTGCGCGCGCCGTCGTTGTTGATGGCCGAGCCGAGAATCACTGCATGGATATGGTCGTGGTCTTCCAGCGCGTCTTCCAGCCGCCGCAGCACCACCAGGCCCACGCCGCTTGCGAACACAGTGCCGCTCGACGAGGCATCGAACGAGCGGCAATGCCCGTCGCGCGAAAGAATCTCGCCCTCGCGATACACGTAGCCCTGTCCGTGCGGAATCTCGATGGTGACGCCGCCGGCCAGCGCCATGTCGCACTCGAAGTTCAGCAGGCTCTGGCAGGCCAGGTGCACGGCCACCAGCGAGGTGGAGCAGGCCGTCTGCACGTTGATGCTGGGACCGCGCAGGTCGAACTGGTAAGAGACGCGCGTCGCCAGCACGTCCTTGTCGTTGCCCGTCTGCTTCAACTGGAACAGCCCAGCCGTCTCCAGTAGTTTGCGATTGGCCAGCAGGTTGTGGATCAGGTAGGTGTTCATCCCCGATCCGGCAAAGACGCCAATCGATCCGTTGAAGCTTGCGGGCGCATGTCCTGCCGTTTCCAGAGCCTCCCATGCGCACTCCAGAAAGTGCCTGTGCTGCGGGTCCATGATGGCCGCATCGCGCGGGCTGAAGCCGAAAAAGGCCGCGTCGAACATTGGCACATCGTCGAGGATCGACGCGCGCTTCACGTAATCGGGATTCGCCAGTTCCTCGCGCGTGGCTCCCGCCGCCAGCAGTTCGGCGTCGGTGCGGTCGCGAACCGCCTCCACACCGTCGTGCAGATTCCGCCAGAACTCCGTCAGGTTGCGGGCGCCCGGAAAGCGTCCTGCCATGCCCACGATTGCGATGGTCGAGGACTTCATGATGTTCCTTTCAACGTTGCCGCGCCAACTTGCGCCGCGCGGCGCGGTCAGAGAGCGAGCTTGCAGCCTGTGCCCCGGCCAGGTGCGCGGCCAGCGTACTCACCGTCGTGTACTGAAACAGATCCACCAGCGCGATCTCGCGGCCCAGCGCCTCTTTCAGCTTGGCGTGCGCCTCGGCAACCGTGAGCGAATGCGCGCCGAGATCGAAGAAGTTGTCGTTCAATCCCACGCTCGGCACGCCCAGCGCTTCTTGCCAAACGCGCGCCACCACCCGCTCCATCTCGTTGCCCTGCTCGCCGGGCTGGATGCTTTGCGGTGCGGCAGCCGCGGGCGGCGGCAGCTTCAACAGCGCCTTGCGATCGATCTTGCCGTTGTCGGTCAGCGGCATCTCCGGCAGAAAGACAAACGCCGACGGAACCATGTAGTCGGGCAGATTTGCCGACAGCTCGCCGCGCAGCGCGGCAGCGCGATCCGGCCCGGCCTGCTCTGCCACCAGATAAGCCACCAGCCGTTTGTCGCCTTCGCGGTCTTCACGCAGCACGATCACTGCCTGCCGCACGCCCGGTTGCTTTTCCAGCAGCGCCTCAATCTCGCCCGGTTCAATGCGGTGTCCGCGCAACTTGATCTGGTAATCGGCGCGGCCCAGAAACTCGATGCTCCCGTCGGGCAGAAAGCGCGCCAGATCGCCGGTGCGATAGATGCGCCCTTCGCCGACCGCAGGAATGGCGAGGAAGCGCTCGGCCGTCAGTTCCGGCCTGCGCCAGTAGCCGCGCGCCACGCCTTCGCCGCCGATAAACAGCTCGCCCACATCGCCCACAGGCACCGAGTTCAGCGCCTCGTCCAGCATGTAGATTTGCGTATTCGCGATGGGCTTGCCGATCGAAACCAGATTGCCGGCTTCTTCCATGCGCCCCGTCGTTGACCAGATGGTGGTCTCCGTCGGTCCGTACATATTGTGAATTTCGCCCTTGAAGACCTGGCGCAAATGATTGACCAGCGCCGCGGGAACGGCCTCGCCGCCCAGCAGCATCTGCTTCAAGTTGCCCAGCGCCGCGAAGGCTCGCGCGTCCAGCGTCAACATGCGCGCCAGCGACGGCGTCATCTGCAGATGCGTTACGCCGTGGTTCCGAATCTCGTCGGCAATCGTCGCCGATCCCTCGTCGCCGTGCAGCACCACGGTGAATCCGCGCGTAAGCGTCCAGAAAAGCTCAAGAATGGAGATGTCGAACGAGACGCTTGTGACGGCCAGCCACACGCCCGGTTCGCAGCCGATGGCGCGGTCCATGCCTACAAAGAAATTTGTGGCGTTGTGGTGCTCCACCATCACGCCCTTCGGCCTGCCCGTCGAGCCTGACGTATAGATCACGTACGCAAGGTGCGCGCCGCGCGCTGCGGAAGCCACCGGCGCGGCGCTCTCCCGCGCAATAGCCGCATCGTTCACGTCGAGGATCGTGAGGCTTGCATTGTCCAGCGGCATCCGCGGCCGCGTCTCCGCGTTGGTCACCAGCACCGGCATGGCCGAGTCCTCGATCACCAGCGCCAGTCTTTCGCGCGGATACCCCGGGTCGAGCGGCACATACGCGCCGCCTGCCTTCAGGATGCCCAGCATGGCCACGACGAGCGACTCCGTTCGTCCCATGGCCACGCCTACCAGCGTGTCCAGCCCGATGCCCAGCGCCTGCAGCCGCCGCGCCACGCGGTTGGCGCGCTCATCCAGCTCGCGATAGCTCAGCACGCAGCCCTGCGCGATCAGCGCGGCCTTCTCCGGAGTGCGCGCCGCCTGCTGCGCGAACAGCTCGGCAATCGTGCTTTCGCGCGGATACTCCGCCTCGGTCCGATTCCACTCAAGCAGTTGCGCGGGTAACATGATAGTTCTCCAGGAACAGGAACTCGATGCCGGTGCCGAGGAAGGTTTCAATGGCCTCTTCCGGCGTATTCACGATGGGCTGCCCCTTCACGTTGAAGCTGGTGTTCAACACCATCTGGCGGCCCGTGGTCTTGCCCACCGCCGTCAGCAACGCATGAAAGTCCGCATTGTCCTGCGCGCTCACCGTCTGCAGCCGCGCCGATCCGTTCACGTGCGTGATGGCCGGCAGCAGGTTGCGCATCTCCGGCCGCACATTCACAATCGAGATCATGTAAGGAAACTCCGCGCCCTGCGGCACGTCGAACCAGCGGTGCGCCTCTTCCACCGCGCAGGCCGGCGCAAAGGGCCGGAAGGCCTCGCGCTTCTTCACCATGGCGTTGATGCGGTCGCGCATCTCCGGATGTCCCGGATCGGCCAGAATGCTGCGGTTGCCCAGCGCGCGCGGCCCGTACTCCATGCGCCCGCGATCCCAGGCAATCACGCGTCCGTCCGCGATCAGCTTTGCCGCTTCGGCGCAGGTGGCATCGAGCGAATCGAACTTCTTCCACGCAATCTTGCCGTCAAATTTGTTGAGCGCCGCTTCAATTTCCGCATCTGTGTAGCTGGGCCCAAACAGCGGAGCAGGCAGCCGCAGGTTCGGAATCACACCGGCCAGCGCCGTACGATAGAGCGCCGCGCCCAGCGCCACGCCGTCGTCGCCCGCCACCGGCTGCACATAAATCTCGTCGAACAGCCCCGAGCGCATCAGCTTTCCATTGGCTGTGCAGTTCAGCGCCACGCCGCCGGCCAGCGCCAGATGGCGCAGTCCCGTCTCGCGGCCAAAGTGCTCGCAGACATGCAGGATCACGCGCTCCAGGCACTCCTGCAGTGCCGCCGCCACATCCTCGTGCACAGGGCTCACCGACTGCGACGGCATCCGCCGTGGAATCAGGTTTTCGTCCAGATAGGCGCGCGTGGCCGTGTAATTCTCGCGCTCCTCGCGGGTCTTGTTCAGCTTCAGCATCGGAATGCGGAAGCTGCCATCGTCGTGCAGTTCTACCGCTTGCTCAAAGAAGCCGCGAAAGTGCGACGGATCGCCGTAGGGCGCAAGGCCCATGATCTTGTACTCGTCCGAGTTGAAATCGAAACCAAGATGCAGCGTGACCAGCGAGTACAAAATGCCAATGGAATCGTTGGCGCCGATGGTGCGCAGCTTCTCGAACTCGCCGTCGTGAAAGTCGTAGACGGTCAGGCTCTCGATCTCGCCCATTGCGTCGTTGACCACAATCAGGCACTCGTCCCAGCCCGACGTGTAGGCCGCGCTGGCCGCGTGTGCCAGATGGTGGCCCACCTGATGCACCTTCGATTCGGCAAAGCCGGGCAGATCGCGCCGCACCTGCTCCAGCAGAGCCTCGCGCGAAAACACCTTCTTGTACAGCTCCGCCGAAACCTCGTCCTGCGCATAGAGCGGCCGGTAGGGCGCGTAGTCGAAGCCGTGCGCGATCTCGTCGATCTCGTCGATGCTCAGTCCCGCCTCGCGCAGGCAGAAGTTGATGGCGTCGATGGGAAACTTGCCCGTAGCCTTCTGCCGGTTAAACCGCTCCTGTTCGGCGGCCACCACCAGCTTGCCGTCGATCACCAGCGCGGCGGCGGCATCCATTCCCTGCGTGATCCGGTACTCGCGCTCGTCCAGTCCGGGGAAGCTGGTCTTCTTGAACGGCATGGAGTTTTCGAGCCCGCTGATTCCGATGATCTTCATCCGTACCCCTTTCGAACAAGTGCGCGGCAGGCATTGGCCCCGAGCAGGCGGCTGGCCATCCGCCAGTCTCGTGTTTCCTTCTCTCGGCTCGCGGTTCGGTCTGCCCGGCCAGAGCGCGGCTACACGTCTCCCGTGTGAGCTGCCGCTCATTTAAACGAAGACTAGCACAGCCGGGAGTTGCCGGAGGATGCCCGAAAAGACGCAGCATCCAATCAATAACCCGAACAAAAGTAACTCTCTCTTCCACCTTCAAAACGATCTGCTCCGCCGGTTTAAAGGACGGATTCCTCAGCGGATCGCCCGCCCGCTTTCCGCAAGGCTGTTCCATCGGAACGGCGTCAGCAGGTATCCTTCCCGTGCACGCCTTGCCAGGCTGCACATGAGGGATATTCCATGAAACGCTTCTTTGCCTTACTCTTCCTAGCCTCTTTCCTTGGTTCTTCTTTAGCCATCGCCCAGCACGAGCACATGGGCGCGGCGATGCAACCGCGCATCCACGTGCTGCTGCTCGACGGCGATAGCGGCGGCGCGTACCACAACTGGCGGGTGACCACGCCGGTCCTTCGCCGCGAACTGGAAGAGACGGGGCTGTTTGCCGTCACCGTCCTGAGCGCGCCCGCCGCCGGCCAGGACTTTACCGGCTTCGATCCCGACTTCTCCCACTTCCAGGCCATTGTGATGAACTACGACGGCCCCGACTGGCCCGCCAATCTGCGCGCGAGTTTCGAGAAGTTCGTCCAGAATGGCGGCGGACTGGTCGTGGTCCATGCGGCCGACAACGCCTTCCCCAACTGGCCCGCTTGGAACCAGATGACCGGCATCGGCGGCTGGCGCGGACGTACCCAGGCCAGCGGCCCCTACTGGTACTGGAAGGACGGCAAACTCGTCTCCGACCCCGCAGCCGGGCCCAGCGGCGCACACGGCGCACGCCTGCCCTTCCAGATCACCGCGCGCGCTCCGCAGCACCCCATCCTGCGCGGCCTGCCGCCGGTATGGATGCACGCAAGCGACGAGTTGTACGGAACGCTCCGCGGACCGGGCCAGAACATGACCGTACTGGCCACCGCCCACTCCGATGCCAAAAACAGAGGCACCGGCCGCGACGAGCCGATGCTGATGGTCCTCAGCTACGGCAAGGGACGCATCTTCCACACCACCCTCGGCCACGACGTCTTCGCCTTGAGTTGCATGGGCTTTGTCACAACCTTCCAGCGCGGCACGGAGTGGGTCGCCACCGGGCAAGTCACCCAGCCCGTTCCCAAGAACTTCCCCACCGCCAACGTCGTCAGCTATCGCGCCGACCTTGCCCAGATGGACCCTGCATTCCTCAATGGCGCGTCGCCGCTGGTAGACCCCGCGACCGTTCCACTTCCAGCGCAGCCCGCCGGCCTTCCTCCGGCACACCCCCTGATCCCCTTGCCGAAGCATTGAGCAGGGTCACCCTGGGCGCGTCTTTGTTGGAACCGCTCCCGGGACATTCGGAAGCACGTATTGAAAGGGCTCGGCGAAGGCCGGGCCCTTTTCCTGCAACTGCGCGGTCCAAGCTCGAGAACAAAACCAGAGTAAGCGTACCCCTGCTGGAGGCCGATTGGCCCGGCCCTCAAATAGAAGCACCGTGCCCCATATATTTCGCAGGTTTATCGGGAAATGGGTGGGAAGCCCGCACCCTGTCGATGAGCCGAATCAATAGCGTCGGAGATTGGCCGCCCGCACTTCCGCGTCCACAGCGGCCTTCAGAACGCCGCTCTCGCCAAACAGCCGCACCAGGTCCGCGGTCAGCGTCTGCCGCGATCCTGCTTCCCTTGCCTCAACGCCGCCGGGCCGCGCCGTTTGCGCCATCTTCAGCTCGCCGGTTCCCTGCGCGTCCAGCACCAGCGCCGTCAGCTTGCGCGCCAGTTCCAGTGGAAAGCTTTCGGCCACAAACACCAGCTTGCCGCGCGTGGTAATCAGCACCGGGCCTTCGCTGGTTTCGAAGAGCCGCACCGTCTCCTGCCGCTGGTCCTCCGGCGCGGTAGCAGCTTCCGGCTTCACGTTTTCGTACTTGCGCGCCAGATTCTCGCCGTAGATTTGCGCGAACCGCTGCGCCGAGGCCTCATTCCGCCACGCGGAAAGATAGATCAGCGCCAGCGCTCCGGTCGTGTTCTGCTCTGCCGGCGTCTTCGCGCTCCGCTGCTGCCCGGCCCAGTAGATGCCGCCGTTCCATGCCGGCGTCAGGTCGTTGGCCGCGCCGTCTCCGCCCAGCAACTTGGTCAAGATATTCAGGTCGAGTTCGCCCACCTGCCCAATGTCGTAAGGCGTGTAGAGTTTGTCCACCAGCGGATGAATGTTCGGCAGCAGAGGCACAGCCGGAACGTGCTTCTGCTCGTACTCGCGCGGGTTCATGATCTCCCAGCTCGAAGTCGGCGGATGGTCCAGCATTCCGGCAAAGGCCGCTGTCTGCCCCTGATCCATCCACACATCCTGCTCAAAACTGAGCCCTTCGCGATAGGGAAAAAGCATCGACTCCGACAAAAGCAGCGGCGCGCGCGCCATCACCGGCGAATCGGTGTTGCCCGTCATCTGCTGCCGGACGAAGTTCATTATCTCGGGGTCTTTCACCAGGCTCTTGCCCATCGGCTTCAGAATGTAGTCCATCATCACGGCCGTGGCCTGGCCTTCGGTGACTGCGTCGCGGGCCGTGTCGATCTCGTCCTTGGCCAGGTGATCGGCATCGCTGGCGGCGTCGGTGGACACGTCCTCCGGCGTCTGGTCGCCCCACTTCTCCAGACCCACCTTCTGGTCCTGCAGCGCGTGGGTCAGTTCATGGGCCATCACCGGCTTCTGCTCTTCCACATCCACCCAGTCCAGCAGGTTCACGGTCTGCGTCTTCTCGTCGTAGTAGGCCTCGATCTGTTCCTTCAGGAGGGCCAGCAGATACGGCCGCAGCGCAAAGTCCCGGTCCAGCAAACCGAATTTTTTCAGCACGATCTCGTCGCGCTGCAGCCGTTTGGCGCCGCGATCCTCGTTGAACTTCTCGTTCAGGTAGCTCTCCACCGCCGAGCGCGTGGTCAACTGGCGCTTGACCTTGCTCTTCACCGGCAGCCCGGTCTCCTGCGAGGAGAACTGGATCAGCTCGTCCACCAGCGCGAAAAGCTGCTTGGCCTGCTCCGGCGTAATATGCGTTTCGGCCTTGGCGCTCTTGTCCGGTTCTGCCTGGCTGTGTACGCCCTGAGCCGCCGCCGGCCCACAGACCGCCCCCGCCCACAGACCCATCGCAAGGAACCACGCTGCGTTTCTGCTCCCGTGCCGGGCCTGTCCGGCCGATTTCCGCTGGTCCTTCATGCTTTCTCCCTGAACTGTGTCTGTTGGCTGCCCCTCGGGCGCGGCCACCCATCTGTTGGACGGCGCTGCCGCTTCAACTACTCCAAGGCTATAATCAGAAAGCGGTCCGGAGCCAAAAACGGCAGGAAAATCAGCTCCCGGCCGGCGGATAACTCCCCATGACCCAGAACGATGTTTCCGAGACCCTCCAGGCCACACCGCTTTCCACGCTGCTCGCCTCTCGCATCAAGGTGGAGATGGCCAGCTACCACGGCGTATTGACGCCCCGCTCTTTGGACGCGCCTGAAGCGGAGATAGAGGCCCTGGCCCGCGGCGCAGCCCTGCACGATCTGGGCTGGAAGCGCCGCGTGGCAGTGCGCGGCGAAGACCGCTTCCGCTGGCTCAGCGGCATGGTCACCAACACCGTCAACGACCTGTTTCCCGACTCCGGCGCGTGGAACCTGGTGCTGAACGCACAGGGCCGCATCCAGGGCGATTTGACCGTCTGGCGCGGCGAGGAAGAGCTGTCGCCGCAGCGCCGCAACCCGGCCGGCGACGCAAAGCCTTCCGGCTCAGGAGTTGACCGCATGCGCGGAACGCCTTTTGCCGGCGAATCCGGCCTCGAACTGGAGATCGAGGCCTGCCAGCTCGACAAGCTGTTGGCCCACCTGAACCAGTTCATCATTATGGACGACGTTGAGCTTGCCCTGCTGGGCGAGGAGACGCCCGGCGAGCCCGGCTCCCTGACCGCCATCGGACTCAGCGGCCCGCTGGCCAACCTGGTGCTCGAACGTGTCGGCCTGCCCACCTTCACACACCCGATGAAGAGCGCGCGCATCGAGTGGAACGGCATCGACCTGCGCATCCTGCGCAGTTGGGGCATTGTGCCCCACTACGAATTCTGGCTTCCCGTCGCGAACCTGCAAAAGCTCTGGTCCTGCCTGCGCACCGGCGGCAGTTCGCCGGTGGGCTGCGAGACGCTGGAGGCTTTCCGCATCGCCGAAGGCATTCCCGTGTACGGCATCGACATGGCCGAGCGCGACCTGCCGCAAGAGACCGCGCAGACTCGCGCCCTCCACTTCAACAAGGGCTGCTATCTGGGCCAGGAAATCGTGGAGCGTATTCACTCCCGCGGCAATGTACATCGCCATCTGCGGCCTCTTGAACTCGACGGTTCCCTACCCGCGCCGGGCGCCGCGCTCCTTCTCGAAAACAGCGCCGAAGCCGGCGTCATTACCAGCGCAGCACGCTTGCCCTTATCCGCCGGGCCCCGCACGTTTGCCCTGGCCATGATCCGCGCCGAGGCTGAGGTCGGCGAACACACCCTTACCTACACGGCCGGAGAATCCGCGGGCTCTGCCCGCATCCTTGCCGCACCGCCTGTTTTTTAAGAACGCAGCGCCTGCGCTGCACAACAGAACGGATGACTGAAGACCATGAGCGAATCCCCCAAGTTTGAAGTGATTGACCGGCGTCGCATGAAGGCCGCCGAGGAGCAGGAACAACAGCAGAGCGGAACGCCCGCGCCGCCTCCCGAGGCCCCCGCGCCCTCTTCGGAACCCGCGCCTGGCCCGCGCCTGGTGGTGAATGAAGGCCATCGCGAGCACGAGGCTGCCGCGGCAGAGGAAGCGCCCGAGATGCCGCCGCCCCCCACCGCTGCAGAGAGCAGCGAGCAGAAGGCCGCGTACGACGCCTCTTCGCAACGCCTCGAAGACATCATCCGCGCGCAAAATCCCGCGGCTGGCCCGCAGCCGCAGATGAGCTTCGAGCACCTCGTCCAGCAGTTCTACGTCTCGGCCATGATCCAGATGGGCGCGGGCACGCAGGAAGGGCAGCGCCCCCGCGTTGACATCCTCGGCGCGCGCAACACCATCGATCTGCTGGGAATTCTGGCGGAAAAGACCCGCGGCAACCTGAGCGAATCCGAGAATCGTATGTTGGAGACGGTCCTTTTCGACGTGCGCATGGCCTTTCTTGAAATCACCAGCATGATCAGCATGCAGGGCGCGGGTACGCCGCCTCCTCCGGCCAAGATCTAGGTTTCGGCGTTTAGGCTGGGGACTGTCGGAAGGATGGGAGCAACCTCCATCCTTCCGGCAGTGTCCTTCTCTGTAATTGGCATCCTGGATGCCCCATCCACCGAACGGAAGGCTATGGAAGGCCGGCTGACATTTCTGGGGACGGGAACCTCGATGGGAGTTCCCACGCTCGGCTGCGACTGCGCTGTCTGCACTTCGGACGACCCGCGCGACCGCCGCTTGCGCCCCTCGGTGCTGGTCCGCTGGAGCGGCGGCCGCGAGCGCTCCGTGGTCATCGATACAGGCCCCGACTTCCGCGAACAGGCCCTGCGCGCCCGGCTTACCCGCCTGGATGCCGTTCTCTATACCCATTCGCACGCCGACCACATCTTCGGGATGGACGACCTGCGCCCGCTCAGCTTCACGGGCTTTCGCGAGGGCGGTCCCATTCCGCTCTACGCCACCAGCGAGACCACGAAGGTGCTGGAGCATATCTTCGACTACACCTTCTCGCCGCAAGCTACCTATCCCAACAGGGCCCGGGTTGAGCTGCAGCGGCTGGAAGATAGCGCCACCATCCACGGCATCCAGTTTCGCCGTGTGCCCATTCTCCACGGCAACATGGAGATCGCCGGCTTTCGCTTCGGCAATACCGCCTATCTGACCGACGTCAGCGGCATTCCCGAAACCAGTTTCCCGCTGCTGGAGGGCGTCGAGCACCTCATCATCTCCGCCCTGCGCCACAAGCCCCACCCCAGCCACGCCACAGTGGAGCAGTCGCTGGGCTGGTCGCGCCGCATCGGCGCGCGCCGCACTTGGTTTACCCATATTGCCCACGAGCTGGCACACGAAGCCACCAACCGCGCATTGCCCGAGGGCGTCGAACTGGCCTACGACGGCCTTACCATTCCCATCGACCTTGGCCCGGTCGATTGCGAACCCCGGAGCCTATGAGCCAGCCCGCCGCCCTGCCGCACATTGCCGTCTTCCGCTCGCTCGCCGGGATTCCTGCCGGCTTCGGCCCTTCGGTTGCCGCCATCGGCAACTTCGATGGCGTGCACTGCGGCCATCGTCGGATTCTTGCCGCTGTGGTGGCCCAGGCCCAGACGCTGCGGGCACGTTCCGTTGCCATCACCTTCGATCCGCATCCCGAGCAGTACCTTCGTCCCGGCCAGGCTCCATCGCTGCTGACTCCCTTGCCGGAACGTATACGCCTGCTGGCCGAAACCGGCATCGACGCGGTGCTGGTTCTGCCCTTTGACGCAGCTCTTGCCGCCCTGCCCGCGCGCGACTTTGCCCGCCGGATTCTGTCGGACGCGCTGCGCGTCTGCGCCCTCCATGAGGGACCCAGCTTCCGCTTTGGCCGCCGCGCCGAGGCCGGTATCGGCGAACTGCGCTCCATGGGCGAAGAACTGGGCTTCACGCTCCACGTCCACGACGCCCTGCAAGTGCGCGGCATGGAGGTTTCCAGCTCCGCCATCCGCGCCCTCATCGCCGCAGGCGACATGCGCCGCGCCCGCTGGATGCTGGGCCGCCCGTTCGCCGTCCTCTCCACGCAGAAACGCGAGCGCGGCGTGGGCACGCAGTTGCTAGTGCCTACCGTGAACCTGGCTGCCTACGAGGGACTGCTGCCTGCCTTCGGCGTCTACGTTACCCGCATCCGCATCGGCGAGCGGACCTTCCGCGCGGTGACCAACGTCGGCAACCGGCCCACCTTTGCGGGCGTCGGCTTCGGCGTCGAGACGCACATCCTCGACTTTGAGCCTGTGGACATGGACGAGAACACCCCGGTCGAACTGGAGTTTCTCCTCCGCCTGCGCGGCGAAAAGGAGTGGCCCTCGCCCGAAGCCCTCAAGGCGCAAATCTTCAAGGACGTCGCCCGCGCGCAGCGATTCTTCCGGGTAGAGCAGCTTCTAGCTTCTAGCCGCTAGCTTTTAGCTCCTTCGGTATGCTGCGGGGCGCGCTGTTCGCCTCTATTCCGTCAGCGCCGGTTTCACCGGTGGCTGTGGCCTCACGGCTGGCGGAGGCGGCGGCAGTGCCGGCTTCACTCTGGGTTCTTTCGCTGGATTGGAAGCGGCGGGCTGAGCCGCCGCTGGTTTAGCCGCCGCTTTGTTCCCCGTCTGCGCTGAAACTCCGGCAGTTGTAGCGGTGGCCGCCGTGGATGCCGGCTTTGCGGCCACATCTTTCTGCGCGCCCGCGGCCGCTGTCTTGCTACCCTCTGCAGCCGGTCGATTGGCAGCGGGCGCTGGCTTTCCGCTTGCTGGCATTGGCTTGGCCCCGGCTGCCGATGCCTTCGCCGCCGCTGGGGCAGTCTTCACCTCGCCCGGCTGCGTCTGTCCGGAAGCGGGACTCTTCGGCTGCGTCGCCGTTGCCGCGTTGGCGCTCTGCGGCGCGTCGGCCAGGAACTTCTCGTCCGGCTTGCCCGCAATCGCTGCCTTCATCCACGTCATCCAGATGGGCAGCGCGGCTTTGGCCCCGGTCTCCTTCTCGCCCAGCGACTGGCGGCTGTCGAAGCCCACCCACACGCCGCACGTAATCGACGGCGAAAAGCCCAGGAACCATGCGTCCGTGTAATCGCTGGTGGTGCCTGTCTTGCCGCCCAACGGATGATTCAACTGCGCCGCCGCCGCGCCGGTTCCGTAGTGCGTCACCGCCTGCAGCAGCGTCATCATGGTCCGCGCCGTCTGCTGATCCAGCACCTCGTTGACTTTGGGCTTATCCTCCCACAGCGCGATCCCGTCGGCATTCGACACCTTGCGGATCAGCCGTGGCGTCACCCGCAGTCCGTCGTTCGGAAACACGGAGTACGAGGCCACCTGCTCTTCCAGCGTGATCTCCACTGCGCCCAGCGCTACCGGCAGATACGGAGGGATGTTCGACGTGACGCCAAAGCGGTGCGCCAGGTCGATCACCTTGTGAATGCCCACGCGCGCCGCCAGCTTCAGCGCCGGAATGTTGCGCGACTCGGCAAAGGCGTTGATCAGCGTCATCGTGCCTTTGTAGTCGTTCTCGTAGTTGTGCGGCGTGTAGCCGCCAAAGCTCACCGGCCCGTCCACAATCGTGTCGGTCGGCTTGGCTCCGTCCTCGATGGCCGCCGTGTACACATACGGCTTGAAGCTCGAACCTGTCTGCCGCTCGGCCTGCGTGGCGCGGTTGAACTGGCTCATGGAGAAGTCGCGTCCGCCCACCATGGCCAGCACGTCGCCGCTGGTGTTGTCGATGGCCAACAGCGCTCCCTGCGCGCCGGAGTCCTGCTCCAGTGTGGCCCGCCGCGCGTTGCCGATCGTCGCCGCCGCCAGATGCACGTAGACGATGTCGCCCGGCTTCAGCACGGCGTCGGCCCTTTGCCAGCCGGTCCATTTCCAGTCCTCCGGCAGCAGAATCACGGCTGAGTTCTCGTGGCCCTCCGGCCCGATGCGCGCATCCACCTCCAGGGGCAGAACCCGCGTCACCAACGCATGCACGTAGTCGCCCGGATGCGACTGCACGGCCCAGTCCGGATGCCGGAAGTCTTCGAGCGTCGTGCCGGCGTTCAGCACGTTGTCCAGCCCGCCCTTCCATCCGTGCCGGCGCTCGTAGGCGGCCACGCCGTCGCCGACCGCCTGATTGGCCACTTTCTCCAGATCCAGATCGAGCGTCGTGTCCACCCGCAGCCCGGCCTCGTGCACCTGCTCGGTCCCGAAGCGCTTGTCCAGCTCCTTGCGCACCTCTTCCTGGAACCATGGCGCCACCATGCTCTGCGGCTGGGTGATGTGCAGGCCCAGCGGAGCGCTGCGGGCCTCCTCGGCCTGCGTGTGAGTGATGGCGCCGTCCGACTCCATCTCGGAGAGCACCAGGTTGCGCCGACGGATCGCCTTGTCCGGGTTCAGAATCGGCGAGTAGGCGGCTGGCCCCTTGGGCAAACCGGCCAGCAGCGCCGCCTCGGTAAGCGTCAGGTCTTTGGCGTGCTTTGAGAAGTAGTACTGGCTGGCCGCCTCAAAGCCGTACATGCCGCTGCCCAGGTAAATCTGGTTGCCGTAAAGCGTGAAGATCTGCTGCTTGGTGAAGGTGCGCTCAATCTGGATGGCCAGATAGGCTTCCTGCAGTTTGCGGCTGGCCGTGCGGTCGGCGGAGAGGAACAGGTTGCGCGCCAGTTGCATGGTCAGCGTGGACGCGCCCTGCCAGCGCCCATGCGAACGCAGATCGTGCCACAGCGCGCCGCCGATGCGCAGCACGTTGACGCCCCAGTGCGACTCGAAGTTCTTGTCCTCAATGGATAGCACGGCCTGGCGCAGCACCGGCGCAAAGCCTTCGTAGCCCACCACCTCGCGCCGCTCCAGCGCGAAGGAGCCAATCTCCCGGCCCTTGCGGTCGTAGAGCGTGGTGGTTGTGGATGGGCGGTAGTGTTCGAGTTCGGTAATCTGCGGCAGGTCCACGGAATAGACCAGCGTCATGCCGGCCAGCGAACCGGCCACCACCGCCAGCAGGATCAGCACAGCCAGCGCGGAGCGCCCGGCCAGCTTGCGGCGGCGGCGCACCGGCATGGGCGGTTCGGCCAGCCGGTGGCTCCGGCCCAGACCGCGAAACTCGTCAGGCTGTGGGGGTAGGGCAGCCACGGATTCAGGCCTCGCAGAGAGTTGTTGTTGAATGCAGCGTCAGCCTAAGGCTAACGCATTTCCGCGAACGCCGTATGTACGCGCTTGCTCGTTCGTTCCCATACGGGAATCTGCGCTGACCGCGTCCCGGCGATTGCGATAGAATCCGCGTGTTGTGTTTCCGCATCCAAGGTGAGGTGCAGATTCCACGGCAGGCATTCTGCTCCGCGTCCATCCAGAAACCGACAAGCAATGTCCAGAGGTGTCGCATGGCAGAGGGATCGCCAAGGGTTCAGCAGAATTACCTCGCTATCGTAGTGGCAGCGATTGTGTGTTTCCTTTTTGAAGCAGCCTGGTACCAGTATTTCCTCGACCGTTGGCTCGGCGGTATCGGCCACAACCGCGAATGGCTGATGACGAGCGGCGTGAATCCCGCCCTGCAGTTTGCCACAGCCCTGCTAGCGGAAGCGCTGCTGGCCGGGGCGATTTCCTGGGTCACGCAGATGAGCGGAGCGCAGACGGCGCGGCGCGGTGTCCAGGTGGCCATTCTGCTGTGGACAGGCTGCGTCCTGACCACCCTCGCCACCGAATATTCGTTCGAGATCCGGAGCTACAGCCTGTTCGCCATCAATGCAGGTTTCTGGCTGATCGGCATGGTGCTGATGGGCGCCATCGTCGGCGCATGGAAAAAGAAGACTGTCGATTGATCCTGTCCGCCGGAGATGAAATCGTCCCGCTCCACCCGCCCCGCTTGGCGCTGCCGGAGTCCTCACCCATGCGATTCTCCCAGGGCAAACGCATCATCACTAGAGCGCTTTCGATTCATATGTGCACATTGGAAGTGCATCAAAGGTGGCTTTTTCTTGGGGAAAAAGCCACTTGGCGATACGCTTTCTGTAAAGAGCAGAATCGAAAACGCTGTAGTTTTTGAAAGGGCACGGATTTATCAGTGCCCTTTCAAAACCTCATTTCTTGACCTTTCATTTGCAGGGTGCGTTTGCCCTGGCGATTCCCCGTCCCGGCAATGCCACCGCGGCGCGGATGGGGTACAGTTAAGAGTGACGGCTTCGATTCGGGCCATCAGGCAGCCCGCACAGCCCCGGGAACAGCAGGGTACAACCCATGTGCAACCGTTCAGGGAGCCAGGGATAGGGTACGCTGGGAACGAATCTAAACAAAGCCTTTCCCCACAGCGGAGGGATGGGTGAGCGGTTGAAACCGGCGGTCTTGAAAACCGTTGTGCTCGAAAGGGCACCGGGGGTTCGAATCCCTCTCCCTCCGCCAGCATTGCATGCAGCAGACTATAGACAAGAACCCCACTTCGCCAGAAGAGAGACGGGTTCGCAGCAGACTACGCACACCTACATCTACTTGAAGATAAAATACTTATCTAGATTTACCGCCCCTGATAATCGCGCAATCCCCCGCAATTGCCGGATTCATGGCCGCAAGCATCGCTGAAGATCCCCGTTCGCGCACCTCGCACGGGAAACAGGGCGCTACAGCAAAATCAGAGTAGCTATATCCAGCGGCAATGCTCTCAAATGGCTTTTCCTCAAGAAAAGGCCACCTTCTAGGCCCTCGGCAAGGGCACGTTTACTCTGGTTTTGCTCCAGCCACGGCCACACGGGCGAAATGCTTGTCCTGGGTATAGATCCCCATGCCAATTTTGCTCCGCACGACGCAGAGTACAGAGTGGACGCGGCGGCCTACTTCGCCGCGGCCGCCTTCAGTACATCCACAACCGCCGCAAGCGCATCCGGCCACTCTGCCAGGCGAACGCCGAACCGCGCCGCCAGTTTCTCATTCGACAGCACCGAGTTGCGCGGCCGCTGCGCCGGAGTGGGATACTCGGCCGTCGTCAGCGGCGTCAACTGCGGAGCTTTGCTGCCCAACTCGGCGGCGCGCGCAAAGATCGCCTCGGCAAAGCCAAACCACGTCGTGGAACCGCCGCAGGTCATGTGGTAAAGCCCGGCCCACTCGGCTGTCTCTCCGAACTTTCCCGCCAGAATTCCAGCCACAATCTCGTAGGTTGCCCGCGCCAACTCGATCGAGGTGGTGGGCGCGCCGTGCTGGTCGGCCACAATTGAAAGTTTCTCGCGCTCGCGGCCCAGCCGCAGCATGGTTAGCAGAAAGTTGTTGCCGTGCGGTCCGTACACCCAACTGGTGCGAAAGATCAGATACCTTCCGCCCACCCGGGCAATGGCTTCTTCTCCCGCCAGTTTGGTCCTGCCGTATGCATTCAGCGGTCCCGTCGCATCCGTCTCCACCCACGGGCCGTCTTTGCCGCCGTTGAAGACGTAATCGGTGGAGTAGTGCACAAAAAGAGCGCCGCGCTCGCGCGCCTCCTCGGCCAGAACCTCCGGCGCGCGCGCATTGATGGCCAGCGCCAGCGCCGCATCGGACTCCGCGCGGTCCACCGCCGTGTAAGCGGCGGCATTCACGATCACATCCGGCTCTATACGCCGCACCAGCTCGCGCGTCTGGCTGTCCACCGCCAGGTCCACCGATTCTTTATCGACGGCGACGATCTCTCCGAAGCCCACAAAGCTGCGCTGAAGCTCCACTCCCACCTGGCCCGCGCCACCCACAATCAGCACGCGCGGACGTTTCGCTGTATTCACGGTCATTCTCACGGCCCTCGCAGTTCTCCTTGCATTTTATTGCCTCCAGCGCAGACGGGCATGGCGCGACGCGGGACGCTCTGCCTCCACGCGGTTCAAAAACAACTGGCCAACCGGGATTCCACGTACAATCGAGGAGAAAGGTAATTACTGCAATGATGCGCGTTTACATGGACGCCAACGCCACAACGCCCCTGCTTCCAGAGGTGGTTGAGGCCATGCATCCCTACTGGATGGAGCACTTCGGCAACGCATCGTCGATTCACATCCACGGCCAGCAGGCGCATCGCGCCGTTGCCCATGCACGCGAGGCGCTGGCCGAGTTCTTCCACTGCCACGAGGCGGAGGTAGTCTTCAACTCCGGCGGCACCGAGGGCGACAATACCTCGGTCTTCGGCCTGCTGCGGCCCGGCGACCATTTCATCACCACGTCCATTGAGCACTCGGCCGTCCTGCGCGCCGCCGATCGCGTTGCCGGGCAGGGCACCGAGGTCACTTTTGTCGATCCGCTCCCTTGCGGCCTTATCGATCCCGCTGCGATCCGCGCCGCGCTTCGGCCCAACACGCGCCTCATCAGCGTAATGCTGGCCAACAACGAAACCGGCGTTCTGCAGCCGATGGAGGCTATCGGCGCCATTGCCGCGGAGGCGGGCGCGTACTTCCATATCGACGCCGTGCAGGGTGCGGGCAAGGTGGCTTTTGACGTGCGCCGCTACGGCTGCCATCTGCTCTCCATCAGCGGCCACAAGATGCACGCTCCGAAGGGCGTGGGCGCGCTGTTTGTGCGGCGCGGAACTCCGCTGGAGCCGCTGCTGATTGGTGGCAGTCACGAGCGCCGCCGTCGCGCCGGCACTGAGAATGTTCCCGGCATCGTCGGCCTCGGCCGGGCTGCTGAGCTGGCCATGCACTCGCTGGCGGACGGGACCATCGACCGCCTTGCAGCGCTGCGCGACCGGCTCGAAGCCGGCGTACTCCGGATCGCCGGAACCCGCGTGAATGGCGGCTGGAACGGCGATGAGCGCGTGCCGCGCACGGCCAACACGACCAACATCGGCTTTGACAATCTGGAGGGCGAAGCGCTGGTGATCGCGCTCGACCTGAAGGGCGTTGCGGTCAGCGGCGGCTCGGCCTGCCACTCCGGCTCCACCGAACCCAGCCACGTGCTGATGGCGATGGGACTGGACAAGACCGCGGCCCGCGCCAGCCTCCGCTTCAGCCTGATGAAGACCGCGACCGATGCGGATGTGGACCATGTTTTAAGGGTGCTTCCCGAGGCGGTGGCGCATCTGCGCGCGCTTTCTCCGGCCGAAGCGGGAACGGTTGCTTCCTAACCGCTCGATCTCGCATCAAAGATGGGTGCCCCATTCCCCGCTTTCGGGAGATGGCAAGCAAGAGCTTGCTGTGAGACGGACGCGCTCAATTGCCTGAGTAGAGAACATCTTCCCCTATGAGTGAACAGACAACAATTGCGGTGGCCATGTCCGGCGGGGTTGATTCCTCGGCGGTGGCGGCGATGCTTGCCCGCGCGGGCGAGCGCGTGGTGGGCCTTACCCTCCAGCTCTGGGACCAGACGCGGCTGGCCGGGCGGCACGGTATCCCCGACGCGCCCAAAGCTGGCCGCTGCTGCTCGCTGGACGACGTCTACGACGCGCGCACGGTGGCCGAGCATCTCGGCATCCCTTACTACGTCGTCAACCAGCAGGAGCGCTTCGAGCGCGAGGTGGTGCAGCCCTTCGTCGAGGAGTATCTCGCCGGGCGCACGCCCATTCCCTGCTCGCTCTGCAACAACCACCTGAAGTTCGACCAGTTGCTGAAGACGGCGCGCTCCATCGGGGCCGAGCGCATCGCCACCGGCCACTACGCCGTCAACGAGTGGGACCCGCGCCGCAGCCGCTGGATTCTGAAGCGCCCTGCCGACCTGGCCAAGGATCAGACCTACTTCCTCTTCGGCCTGACCCAGGAGCAGCTTGCCCACACGCTCTTCCCGCTGGGCCGCCTCACCAAGCCCGAGGTGCGCGAGATCGCCCGCCAGCAGGGGTTGCGGCTGGCCGAAAAGCCCGACTCGCAGGAGATTTGCTTCATCCCGGGCGGCGACTACAAGCAGTTCCTCACGGCCTACATGGAGGAGCAGGGCAAGCCCATTCCGGAGACCGCCGGCGAACTGGTCAACTCCAGCGGCGCGGTCCTCGGCCATCACGACGGCATTGCCAACTTCACCGTTGGTCAGCGCAAGGGGCTGGGTGTTGCCTCGCCCACGCCGCTCTACGTGCTCCAGATCGATCCGGCCAGCCACCGCGTGACCGTGGGCGCAGACGAAGAGCTGGCGACGAAGACGCTCCGCGCGCGCCGCCTCAACTGGATCGGCATTGAAAAGCTGGAAGCGCCCATGCGCGTCAGAATCAAGATTCGCCATCGCCACGAGCCGGCATGGGCCACGCTGAAGCCGGGCGCCGAAGACGAGGTCATGGCCACCTTCGACGAGCCGCAACGAGCCGTTACGCCCGGCCAGTCCGCTGTCTTCTACGACGGCGACGAGGTGGTCGGCGGCGGCTGGATCTTCTAGGAAGCGCCGAAACTAGACGAACATATCCTTTTCGTCAGCAGGGGGCCCTGCGGGCGGCTCGGGCTCCGGCGCAGCGTTGCGCAACGACTCGACCACTGCCTTCGCCGAAGCCAGAATCCCCGACAACTGCCGCATCGGCCTGGCCACGGCTTCTGTGACAAAGCCGGTAGCGCGGTCCACCGCATCGAAAACGCCGGTGATCATGCCGTCCAGCCGCGCGGTCTGATGGCGAAGCCTTTCCAGAACGTCATTAGCTGACGACTGAATGTCGGCTGTCTGCGTGCGCAGCCCGTGGGCCATGGCGGCCAAATCGGCGGCCGTATCCTCAATGCGCGGCGCCACGCGGATAAACAGCTCCCGCGTGTTGTAGACGATGGGCATCACCGCCGACCGCAGATCCTCGACCTCTTCCTTCAGCGAATGAGCCGCCTTGCGCACAGCGAGAAAAATGGCAAGCAGCAGGATGGCCTGCGCCAGAATGGCCAGCGCCACAATCGCCAGAATGGCGAGCAGTATCGTCTGAGTATCCAGGTTCGGCATTGAAAGAGCCTCGTACACGGTGTCGGGCGGTGCGCGCCCGTTGCGCCGGAGTTGCTTCCGCTTGGGGAGTGGAACTTCGTGCCGGCGCGCCTCTAGCTCCCTGTGTGCCGGCGCGCCGGTTCCGGGAAGAGCGGAACAAGACGCTGGCGGCCTCCGCAGGGGCCGCCGGCGTCACCGCGGTTCTAGAATTCCTTGCCTTCCGGCTCGATCGTCGACGCGTGATAAGCCTGACGGCCCGCGTCCACGGCAGAACCCATGCGTCCGGCCTGTTCGGTCACGACGGTCTTGCCCCGCTCCACGAACTCCTCCCACTGCGCGCGGCCGCGGTCCACGGCCTCGCGGCCCTTTTCCACGTACTCGGCCACCTGCTGTTTGCTCTTGTCCACAAAAGCGCTTACCTCTTCCGCGGCCTGCTTGGTGCGGGCGCGCAGGAACTCCGACCCCTCGCGGGCTCCGGTGGCAAGTTCTTCCCGGGTTTCGCGGCCGGCCTTCGGCGCATAGAGGATGCCAACCAGGGCACCGACTCCCAGACCTGCTAGAAACCAGGCCACACCATATGACGATTTGTTTTCCTCTGCCATGACGAAAACTCTCCTTTCGCAGCACTTGCAGGAATGCCTGAGCGTAACAAATCTCAGCGGGTGGCCGCAAATACGCGCCACCGTGCCAAGACAGCCTACTATACTCCCGATTTCAATGGGATGAAGCCACTATTTGTTGTGTCGAGCGCACCACCGCCATTAAACTGCTCGGTTGCGTGAAAGGGATGGGAGAATGCGCGTAGCAATTGCTGGTTCAATCATTTGGACATTTTGTCTTCTGCAGGGGCCTGCTTTCGCCCAGCGTTCTCCGTATGCGACCAGCCCGAATAGCGAAGTATTGCAAGCACAGCTGGTTACCCCTGGCAGTGCGCCCTTCCACTTGAAAGCCATTCTTACTGAAGACCGGGACAGCGAGCCAATCGCTGAGGTGGAAATGTACTGGATGGCTCCCGATATCTACCGGCGAACGATCAGCGGCAAGGACTTCGAACAGACGTTGATCGTAAATCGGCGCAAGGTTTTTGAGAAGGATTCACCGGATTATTTCCCCGTCAGGATTCGAACTCTTGTGACGGCGATGGTGGACCCGCGCCCTATCCAGGAGAGCGTCCGTCAGGGTGACCGCGTGCTGACAGTCTCCAACGGCGGTGTAGACACACCGGAGCTTGCCTGTCTGGCTGCCAACTCCAGTCTTTGCGGAAGCGGAAACGGTTCTCCGCGTGAGGTGATCGGCGCAGCCGGACATTCTGTCGCCTTCTCAAATTACCAGCCATTCCATGGCAAACTACTGGCGCGGACTCTTACCAATGCGCCGCGGCTGGGGGAGGGGCTTATGACCCTTTCGGTGCTCGACGTGGAAGACCTGCATTTACCAAATACGCGCCTGTTCAAGGTTCCTCATACGCGCCTGTTCAAGGTTCCTCACAGCACTCCGGAACGGGATCGCCTTCGTTTCGCCGCCAACACCGAAGACGAACTGTTCGATGCTGTGATAGGCAGTCGTGAGATCGTTTGGCCACAACCTCTCGACGGTCAAGAGAAGGGTAAAGCCAGCTTTTTCATCTCCACTGACCGCCGTGGCAATGTGCGTGAGGTTATTCCTCTTTACACGGTGAACGAGCGCACCAACGATTCTGCTGTAAGTCAGCTGATGAAGTGGAGGTTCAAACCTTTCACGGTGGATGGAATGCCAGCGCAGACCGAGGGAGTCCTGACCTTCGATGTCGATACGCGCAAGTGGGGCCCCTCCGATGCGCTCTCCGATGCTGAGGCGCGGAAGCTGGCCACCGGCGTCATCGATCCGAAGATCGCTCCAGGGAGCTATCCCTCGGGTACGGTTTATACGCTCTGGATTGCCGTCGACACTGAAGGCAAGCTTATTGAGGCAATGGCGGGTGACGGTCCCCACGAACTGTGGGACCCTTGCTATGAATCTCTGCGGAAATGGCAATTGCATCCCATAGTGAAGGACGGTCAAGCCCTGCCATATCGTGCTCAGATTGTCTTCAAAGTTCCGTAAGAGGCTTTTCCGGCTCTTTGCAGCCGCAACTGCGCGCCAGCACCTCGGCAAAGTGCAGCGCCTGCCGGTGCCCGAGCTGGCTGATTTGTTCACGGCAACTGAAACCGTCGGCCACAATCACCGTCATCGGCCCCGCCGACTCGACGGCGGGCAGCAATCCGGCGCTGGCGATCTTCTTTGAAACCTCGAACTTGTCCGCCACAAAGCCGAACGGGCCGGCCATCCCGCAGCAGCCGGACTCGATCATATCCACTGTTGCTCCCGCCTTGCGGAGCAGGGCAATCTCGTTTGCCGGGCCTCCGAAGACAGCCTTGTGGTGGCAGTGGCCGTGCAGCAAAATCTGTGCGCCATCCAGCCGACGGGCGGCAAAATCCGGCGCTTTCGCGGCCAGCCAGTCGGCCAGCAGCCACACCTGCCCGCGCAGCTTCCCGGCGCGCGGGTCATCCGGGAACAGCTCCGGCAGTTCGTCCTTGAAGACGCTGGCGCAGCTAGGCTCCAGGAAGATGAAGGGCAGTCCGGCGTCGATCTCTACGGCCATGCGCTCCAGAATATCGGCCAGGTAGGAGCGCGCCGCCGTCAACAGGCCAAAGTCGTAGAGCGGCCGTCCGCAGCAGATGTGCCCCTTCGGCACCTCGACCGCAAAGCCCGCCTCCGCAAGAACCCGCTCGGCGGCGGCCAGCGTCTGCGGATGGTAGTAGTTGTTCCACGTATCCGGCCAGAGCACCACCTGTTGCCCCGGTAGCTCTTCCTCAGGGGCTAAAGCCCCTATTCCTGTCGCGGTATCTTCGGCACGGCTGAAGCCGTGCCCTTTCAAAACCCGATGCTCAGAAAAGGATGTTGACGAGTTCGCGCCTCGCGACTTTACGTAGCTCTCGGCGGCCAGCGCAGGCAGTTGCCGTTCGCCGGCAATGCCTGCGATGCGCTTCACCAGCGGACTCGTCAGCGGCCCGGTCAGCAGGGCATTGGTCAGCGCCGGCGTCAGCGAGCCCATCCGCGCCAGCCGGTCGGCAAAGCCGAAGATGTAATGGTGGATCGGATGACGGCGGCCCTTGTAGTGCTGGGCCAGAAACTCCGCTTTGTAGGCGGTCATGTCCACCTGCACCGGGCACTCCGTCTTGCAGGCCTTGCAGCTCAGGCACAGGTCGAGCGCTTCGAACACTGCCTTGCTGCGGAAGCCCTCCTTGCGCAGCGCTCCGGCCAGCATCTCCCACAGCAGGTGCGCCCGTCCGCGCGTAGAGTGCTGTTCGTCGCCCGTGGCGCGGTAGCTGGGACACATCACGCCGCCCGTGGTGTTGCGGCACGCGCCCACGCCCACGCAGCGCTCGGTGGCCAGTTCCATCGATCCCCCATCGGCGGCAAACACAAAGTGCTTCTCCGGATCGAGCGGCGTCACCTCGCCCGTGGCCAGCGGCGTATAGCGCAGGTTCTCCAGCGGGTCGTACACCCGCGCGGCATCGGAGAGCTTGCCGGGATTCATGCGGTTGTCGGGGTCCCACAGCGCTTTGAACTCGCGAAATGCCCCCACCAGCTCAGGCCCGAACATCTTGGGCAGCAGCGCCGCGCGCGATTGCCCATCGCCATGCTCGCCGGAGAGCGACCCGCCAAACGAAACCACCAGGTCGGCGGCGCGGTCGATGAACGAACGGAACTGCAGAATGCCGCTTTCGCTATGGAAGTCGAAGTTGGGCCGCATGTGCGCGCACCCCTGGCCAAAGTGGCCGTAGATAGGCGTCGAGTAACCGTATTCCCCCATCAGTTTCGTCAGCGCGCGCAGATAGTCGCCCATGATGGCCGGAGGTACGGCGGCGTCTTCCCAGCCTTCGTAGCCGTTGGGCTCGCCGGGAATGAAGACCGTCGCTCCCAGACCGGAGTCGCGCACGCGCCAGATGCGCACTGCCTCGTCCGGCGGATAGATGCGCGCCGAGAGGGTGCCGGGAATCCTGGGCGCTGCGGCCACCAGAGCTTCTGCCCTTGCTTGCGCCTCTGCCGCATCCCACGCGCCCAGCTCGACCAGCAGGAAGCCGCCGCCCTCGGGCAGCAACTCCACTTCGGCAACGTGCAGACCTTTCTTGCGCATCGCCTTCACCAGGATGCTGTCAAAGCCTTCCAGCCCGATGGGTTTGTGCTCCAGCACGGCCATCACGGCGTCGGCGGCCTGGAAGGCATCGGGAAACGCGATCACCACCAGCACCCGGTGCGGCGGGCTGTCGGTCAGGTTCAGCGTGGCGGAAAGGATGTTGACGCAGGTGCCCTCCGAGCCCACCAGCGCACGCGCCACGTTCAAGCCGTTCTCCGGCAGCAGTTCGTCCAGGTTGTAGCCGGAGACGCGCCGCGGAATCCGTGGGAATTTGGCCCGGATCAGGTCAGCGTACTTATCGCGGATCGAAGCCAGGCCCGCGTAGATCTGGCCCACGCGTCCGCCCGCATGGATCAGCCGCTGCAGCTCATCGTCGCTGGTCCGGCCCACCGTCAGCCGTGTGCCATCGTAGAGCGCAATGTCGAGCGACTCGATGTTGTCCACCACTTTGCCGCCCAACAGCCCATGCACGCCGCAACTGTTGTTGCCGATCATGCCGCCCAGTGTGCAGCGCGAGTGCGTGGCCGGGTCGGGCGCATAGGTCAGGTGGTGCCGCTCCGCCGCGTCCCGCAGCCGGTCCAGCACAATGCCCGGGTCCACTACGGCAAGCTTTGTCTGCGGATCGAGCGACTTCAAACCGTTCATATGGCGCGAGTAGTCGAAGACCACGGCTACGTTGACGGTCTGTCCGGCAGCGCTGGTGCCCGCGCCGCGCGGCAGCACGGCGGCTCCTGTGGCGCGGCAGGCGGCCAGAGCGGCTTCCACGTCCTCCGCGTCGCGCGGAGCGATCACCCCGATGGGCAGTTGCCGATAATTCGACGAATCGCAGGCGTACAGCGCACGCGCGCCAAGATCGAAGCGCACCTCGCCGCGCACGGATTTCTTTAGAAGAGCTTCAAGCTCCTCCTGCGCGGCAAAGCCCTCATGCGCAAGCGGGGGCTGACGGGAGACGATGGAAAAGGACGAAGTGCTCACGCTGGAATGTTAGCGCTTTTGCGCCGCGGCGGGCTGGCTGAGACGCTGGGCATTCTCGCGGATGACGCAGAGGGACTCTTGGGTGCCCCTACCGCGCCGGCCACTCTTCCACTACAATGCCGAGATCGTTCAGTTGCTTGATGGCGGTTTCCACATTGCGGCGGACCTTGGGCCGGTCCTTGGCGGCTGCCGGAGCCTCGGCCACCGCGATCACGCGGCCGTAGCGCCACGCGCCCGGCGGAATCGCAACCACGGCCTTGGCCAGATCCCCAGGGCGAATCTGCATCTCCTGACGGCGGGCTGCTTCGGGGCGCAGCATGGTTCCCTGGCCCACGGCGCTGGGGTTGGCATCCGCCTGCACGATGCGCAAACTCACCATCTCCGGGCCGACAGAAAGAAAAGGATTGGTCCACGCCGACGGGTCGTGAATATCCACATAAAGGCTCTTGGTGGGCAGCGGAATCTGTTCCAACTGCGCGCGCTGCTGATCGCGTTCCGTGGCGGTGGCTTGCGCCTTTTGTTCGGCCTTTTCCGCTGTCTGGGCCACGCTGACCACGGCCTGCTCTTCCTTGTGGCAGGCAACAACACTCAGGGCCAGCAACAAGCCCATCCCCGCAAATCCTCGCATACGTGCAGAATCCATCACAGGAAAAAGAATAACAGGGGTAGTCCCGAAGCCGCGCTCGATATCACTGCGGAAGGCCGGGCAAACTCGGTAGAATCCAACCGGGAAGCACGGAGGCAGCTATGGGCGCAAGGATTGTGGCAATTGTGGGCAGCTACCGCAAGGGCGGAACCGTGGACACCGCCGTCGAGGCTCTTCTGGCCGGGGCGCGGGAAAAGGGCGCGATCACCCAGACCATCTACCTGACCGAGCAGAACATCGAGTTCTGCACCAACTGCCGCCAGTGCATGCAGGCCCCCGGCGAGGAGCGTGGCAAGTGCCCGCAGCGGGACGATCTTGAGTCGGTCCTCTCCGCCGTCGAATCTTCCGATGCCCTGGTCCTGGCCTCGCCGGTGAATTGCTACAACGTGACGGCCATCTTCCGGCGCTTGATGGAGCGGCTGGTCGGCTTCGCCTACTGGCCATGGGGGCAAAACGGACCCCGGGCGCGCACCAAACGGCAGCCGCGCCGGGCAGTCCTCATTGCAGCTTCGGCCATGCCCGGATTCCTGATCCCGATCGCCACCGGCGCTGCCAGAGCGCTGAGGCTCACGGCGGACATGATGGGCGCGCGGACGGTCGGCAAGATGTGGATCGGGCTGGCAGCGGTTGCGCCGCATACCCCGCTCAGCAAACGCACCCAGCAGCGGGCCCGCCAGTTGGGCTTGAAGCTGGCCTGACCTTTACCCGAGCAGTGATGTTTGCCGTGCGGCTCAGCGAACGGCTTGTCAGGCTGCGGAAAAACTCTCGCCAAACGGGCTTTGTAACAGGGCCCGACTTCAGTCGGGCCGATAAACCACCTGGAATCAGCGGGGCTTTAGCCCCTGAGGGAAGTTCCTCAGACTCTGCGATGGCAAACATGCCTTTTTCCTCAGCCTGTTGTGGCATCCCGGCAAAATTCATGAGTTACCCAGAAGGAGAGTTGGATGCGGAAGCAATTGCTGGCGGTTTGCACCATGGTTGCCTTGGCGGGTTGCGCGGCGGTTTCACAGGATGCACCGAAGGCCGGCCTCAATCCTCGCGCTTCGTATGTGGACATCGCAGCGCGCCGTGCGGAGCTGAAGAGCGCCCGGAGCGAGCGCGTGCTGGATGCCGTGCGGCAGCTCGACGCGTGCAGCCCGCAGGCCGTCGTGGAAGCGCCTGCGGGACCGATGCGGATTCCCATGCACTATCTGCACGGCGGCCACGGGCCAACCAACCCCGCCGAGCATGAAGCGACGCGGCCCTACCAGCTCTTTGAGAAGCGCGTAACCGCCGGCATGAACCGCTTCCTGGCCGCCGGCGACCTGGTGGAAGCCCGTTGCGCGCAGGATCAGATCGACCTCTGGGCGCGCTCCGGCGCTTTGCTGGACTACGACGCGGACGAGAACGCGCAATCCTGGTATCAGGTGGAGTGGACGCTCAGTTCCATCGCCACCTCCGAGTCGGTGCTGGTGAACGATACCTGGCTCGACAAGGCCGAGGTCGGACGCGATCTCCAGTGGATGAACAAGGTGGCGCACCGCATGACGGAGTTTCCGGCAGCGGCCACGCACCACAACAATCACCACTACTGGCGCGGGCTGGCGGCCATCGCCACCGGCGTCCTCACCTCCGATGCCAAGCTGTTCAACTTCGGCGTGCAGGCTTACAAGGACGCGGTCAACGAGATCGACGAGCGCGGCGCGTTTCCCAAGGAGATGGCGCGCAGCGAGCGCTCCATCCACTATCAATCCTTTGCCTTGCAGCCCCTCGTGCCGATTGCGGAGTTTGCCGAGCGGCAGGGCGTTCCCTTGTTCGCCTACAAGTCGGCCAGTGGCCGCTCCATCGCCGACGCCATCGATTTCCTGGGCAGCGCCGTGGCCGATCCGTCCATCGTCAAGGCATATACGCCGGACGAGCAGATGGTGGACGCCGACGCAACGGACTTCTTCGCGGCCATCGAGTTCTATGCACACCGCTTTCCGGAGAGGAAGCTGCCTCCGGCGATTCCCGCCGCGCTGCAGAAGCCAACCTTCGCCACGCGTCTCGGCGGCAGCACCACGGTCATCGCCGGGCGCTGAGTGGCCCCACGCGCTGTCGGAATTCAGCCGTCGCGGCGGGGGCAAACCGTGGAGATGCGGAATCCGAGCGCATCCACTACTCTGGTTGTGCAACCAGAGCGCGCACGGTCTGGAGCATCTCTTTTGGTGTAAAGTCCGGGTGCCCCACCCTTGCGGCGTCTTTGTTTTTGCCGCCAGGGTGGGGTAGCATTGGACCCTCTACAGCAATGGGAGAACCGATCTGAGCAGGGAGAGTCGCCATGAACAGCGCCCGGCGAGAAGCACCCGCGGATGAGCAGAAGAACCCGAAGCCGCTGCTGGTCAGGCGCGCGGCTGTGTTGGGCGCTGGCACGATGGGTTCGCGCATCGCGGCGCATTTGGCCAATGCTGGAATCCCGGTGCTGCTTCTTGACCTGCACGGCGAACCCGGGCGTCCGCAACCTGCGCAGGCAGCTCTGGAAGCGCTGGCCAAAGCAAAGCCCGCCGCGTTTTTTTCGCCGTCCCTGGCCGCGCTCATCACGCCCAGCAGCTTTGACGCGGACCTGCCCCGGCTTGCCGACTGCGACTGGGTGGTCGAGGCCGTCGCTGAAAAGCTTGAGATCAAGACCGCCCTTCTGCGGCGCGTCATCGAACACCTGAAGCCCGAAGCTGTGCTGACCACCAACACCTCAGGACTGCCCATCGCGCGGATCTCCGAGGGCGTCGGTCCGGGTGAGTGGCGGCGGCGCTTCTTCGGGACGCACTTCTTCAATCCACCCCGTTACATGCGGCTGTTGGAGATCATTCCCACTGCGGAGAGCGATCCTGCCGTGGTGGCCTCGTTTGCAGCCTTCGCGGATCTGCGCCTGGGCAAGCAGGTGGTGCGCGCCCACGACACGCCCAACTTCATTGCCAACCGCATCGGCGTAGCTACCATCTTCCGGGCCGCGCGGCTCATGGAGCAGCAGGGCCTGACCATCGAGGAAGTGGACGCGCTCACCGGCCCGGCCTTGGGCTGGCCGCGCACCGGCACCTTTCGCCTCGCTGACCTGGTTGGCATCGATGTGCTGGCGCAGGTGGCCGCCAACTTCCCCGCGGGCGCTGAGTCCGGCGGCTTCGGCGAACTGCTGGCGGAGATGGTGCGCCGCGGCTGGCTGGGCGACAAGGCCGGGCAGGGCTTCTACAGGAAGTCGCGCGGCGCGGACGGCAAGGAGGAGCGCCTCGCGCTGGACCTGCGCGCCATGGCCTACCGGCCCTCCATCAAACCCGCGCTGGCCACGCTGGAACTGGCGAAAAACGGCGCAACCGTGGCCGACCGCTTGCGTGTGCTGCTCTCCGCCGATCCCCGGCGCGACAAGGCTGCGGCGTTTCTGTGGCCATTCCTCGCGGGCCTGTGGAGCGACGCTGCGGATCGCATCGGCGACGCCGCCGACGATGCCCCCTCCATCGACCGCGCCCTACGTGCTGGCTTCAACTGGGAACTGGGGCCCTTCGAGCTGTGGGATGCCGTCGGTGTCGCGGCCAGTCTGGAGCGGATGCGCGCTCTGGGGCTAGCCGTCAGCCCGCGGGCGGAAGCGCTGCTTGCAGCCGGCCAATCCTCCTGGTACGCGGCCTCGGGCCGGGCCTGTTTCCAGCCTTCCACGGGGCAGCAAGAGGTGGTTCCCATTGCTTCCGGCCATGCGCGCGTGGCCGACTACCGGCGCAGTAACGGCATTGTGCGCGGCAACCCCGGCGCGTCGCTCGTCGATCTGGGCAGCGGATCGGACGGTGTCCGGATCGGCTGCATTGAACTGCACTCCATGAAGAACGCCATCGGCGGCGATGTGCTTTCCCTGGTGACGTCGGTGCTCCGGCCCGATGCGGAGGCCGTCCGCGACTTCGATGGCTTTGTGCTTACGGGCGACCGAGACAACTTCACCGTCGGCGCGAACTTGATGCAACTGCTGCTCATCGCGCAGGAAGGCGAATGGGAAGAGATTGCGGCTGTGATTCGCGGCTTCCAGCAGATGACTGCGGCCATCAAGTTCTGCCCTCGGCCGGTGGTGGTGGCACCCTTTGGACTTACGCTGGGCGGCGGTGCTGAAATTTGCCTCCACGCGCCGCGCCGACAGCCGCACGCGGAAACCTACATGGGGCTGGTGGAGACCGGCGTCGGGCTGATCCCCGCCGGCGGAGGCACCAAGGAGATGCTGCTTCGCGCACTGGATGCGGCCGCGGCCCTTGCCCCTGCCGACCCGCGCGATCCTCCCTCGCGCTTTGCCCAGTCGGCGGAGGTGCAGTCCGCGCTCAAGCGCGCCTTTGAGACGATTGCGCTGGCCAAGGTTTCCACCTCGGCGGCGGAAGCGCGCTCCCTGGGATTCCTTGCCGCGACCGAATCCATCACCATGAATCGCGAGCGGCTGCTGGAGGACGCGAAAGCGCAGGCAGCGCTATTGGCCGCGGGTGGCTATGCTCCGCCGCCCATGCGCACGATTCCAGCGCCGGGCACTGCCGCGCTGGCCGTGCTAGAGATGGCCGTCTCTCTGATGGGCGAGGCCGGGTACGCCTCCGAGCACGACCGGAAGGTGTCGCGGCGGATGGCCCAGGTGCTGTGCGGCGGACGAGTCACGCCGGGAACCCTCGTCAGCGAGCAAAATGTTCTGGACCTCGAACTGGAAGCATTCCTGTCATTGTGCGGGGAGCGGAAGACGCAGGAGCGGATTGCGTATACGCTGAAAACGGGAAAACCGCTGAGAAATTAGTGCCCTGTGCCGAAAGTTCGTAACAAAACGAATGCTGTCATCCTGAGCGAACGGGGCCCCAGGCGTTCTCTTCAGCCTGGGGGTGGTGAGTCGAAGGATCTGCGGCTGTTTTTTAAGGGACTTTTGGAACACCACACTAGGCCGTTCAACCGACCAACGAGAACCCAGCCATGAACCTTACATTGCGCGTGCCGGTCATGATGCTTCTGCTTGCGTGGGGCGCGGCCTGTGCGCAGGCGCAGAGCCAGACGCCGCTCACGCGAACCGGGCAGCTCGTGGTGGCGGGCCAGCCAGTTCGCTACCTGATCCGTCATCTCCCCGTCTCCTCTTTTCCGGCGCTGCCTGCTGTGGTGGTCCAGCATCTCAACCGGCGGGGCTGCAGCATTCCGCAGACTTACGAAGCGCACCGCCCGGAGAATGTGGTCCACGCCAGCCTGGAGCGCGCCGGATCGTCCGACTGGGCCGTGCTCTGCTCCTCGGGCGACACCGTCTCGCTGCTGGTCTTCTTCGGCAGCGGCGGCGAGCCTGCCGTCCTGGCCACGGCGCTGGAAACCGACCGTCTGCAGGCGCACGACCTCACCGGGGTTCTGGGCTTCAACTGGGGCATCGACCCGGCCACGCCGGAGCAGGTGCATCAGGCGCAATCGGGGCTTGACCCCAGACCGGTCCGCCTCGATCATGACGCTCTGGCCGACGCAGTCGTGGATCGCAAGACGGTCTATCGCTTCTTCGTCCATGATGCATGGACCTTGGTGGCCATGCCGGGTTAAGCAGTTTGTTGTTGGAGCCGGTTTTGAAAGGGCACGACTTTACAGGCTGCGGAAAAAGGCATGTTTGCCATCGCTGAGTCTGAGAAACTTCCCTCAGGGGCTGAAGCCCGCTGATTCCAGGTTGTTTATCGGCCCGACTGAAGTCGGGCCCTGTTACAAAGCCCGTTTGGCGAGAGTTTTTCCGCAGCCTGTTTATACTACAGTTGTAGATAGAGGAGAGGCAGCGGTGATCCCCGTTTTCGGTAGTGGCATCGCAGAGCGTGGAATTGATGTTTTCTTCGCCAATGGGACCAGTGCAAAAG
>Ga0326727_10002961_pt1 | contig 55877 bp, 31 predicted proteins | sample MB2enrmetagenome_FD_207643 | JGI IMG/M metagenome (GOLD analysis project Ga0326727, IMG submission 207643) | Lab enriched peat soil microbial communities from McLean, Ithaca, NY, United States - MB29MY | ecosystem: Environmental > Terrestrial > Soil > Wetlands > Peat | place: USA: New York...
CTGTAAAGCGTCTTCAGCTCGCCTTGATAGGCCGTCACGAAGAAACTCAGCAGGCCGCTGTGGTCGTAATCCGCGCAGTCCACTCCCATGTTGCCGTGGGGGGTTCCATTCAGGTCCAGGGCTACGCCGGCTCGCAGCGCGACTTCCGTGAACGTGCCGTCGCGGTTGTTGTGAAAGAGGAAGTTTTGCGCCACGTCGTTGGCCACGAAGATGTCGGGGTAACCGTCGTTGTCATAATCGGCCGAGATCATGCCCATGCCGGTTCCCGGATGCGCGGCAATCCCGGCTTTCTTGCTCACGTCCGTGAAGGTGCCGTCGCCGTTGTTATGGAACAGGTTATGGGTTTCCGGCAGGAAGTCTTTCGGGCCTGGGTAGACGTGCTGGCCGTTGTTCATGAGGACGACGGGCTTATCCTCGGAGAACTTCACATAATTGGCCACATAGAGGTCGAGCAAGCCGTCGTTGTCGTAGTCCAGAAAGCAGGCCCCGGCGCCGACCTTGCGGCCTCGCCCCACCCCCGCCTTGGCGGTCACATCGGTGAACGTTCCATTCCCGTTGTTGTGGTACAGGATGTTTTCACCGTAGTTGTTCAGGTAGAGGTCCTGGAAGCCGTCGTTGTCGTAGTCGCCGACGCAAACCCCCAACCCGAATTCGGCCCCTCCTGCGACGCCCGCCTTCTCGGTCACGTCCTGGAAGCGGAAGCCGCCCAAGTTGCGATAGAGGCGGTTGGTCGGCTGGACCTTGGTCTTCGTGCCCGCCAAGGGCCGGCCGTTAAGAAAGTAGATGTCGATCTTTCCGTCGTCGTCGTAGTCGAACGTGGCCAGGCCCGCACTCATATTCTCCACGATGTACTTTCGTCCGCTGCCGCCGTGGGTATGCACGAAATCGATGCCGGTCTGGGCGGTCACGTCGCGGAACTTGATGGGGCATTCGGCGCTGGCCGGGGTGAGCGGGAGCCAGCCCAACAGGGCGGCGGCGCACCAACCCGCTCGCCAAAGGCGCAAATCGGCTCCGCGCGGCACGAGGTTATCTCCTCTCTTGAAGCTGTTCCAGCGCGCGGCGGCAGTCCTCGTTGCCGGGCGCCAGCTCGACGGCCTTCTGCGCCGCCAGCCGTGCGGCATCGAACTGCTGCAAGCGGCTGTAGATCATGGCCAGGTACAAGTGGTGCCGGGCATTGTTCGGCTCGATCGCGACCAGCTCTTTGCACATTCCGATCGCCTCCGGCCCGCGGTTGCTCTGCAGGAGGAGGACGGCCAAATGCATCCGGCACGCCGTGTCTTGCGGGTCGGCCGCGGCCCCCCGCCGCAAGAGTTTTTCCGCCTTCTCCAGGTTGTGGTGCCCCAAGTAAACAACCGCCGCACCGCAGCAGGTCCGTGCCAGGACACGACGGTAGCGGATTGCGTCGGATAGGATACCCCGGCGGCTCCGCTGGCCCATCATCGACTCCCCGTGCAGCTTCTGGGACCGCTGCAGGGATTCCTGCGACTCTTTCTCCAGCCCGAGTTTCGCGCAAGCCATGGCGTGTCCGTAATGGGGTCGTGGATCAGCGGGCTGCAGATCGATTGCTTTCTGGTAGCTCGCCCTGGCTTTTTCAAATTCATCCAACAGCGAATAGCACGCTCCCAGGAGGTAGTGACTTTCAGCGTCGTTCGGCGCCATTTGGACGGCGCGCTGCAACTGGCCGACGGCCTCCTCCGGCCTGCCCATGCCGTTGAGCGCCTCGCCCAGGCGACGATGGAGGTCGGGCGTTTCGCCGGCGTCGGCGAGCCCCTTGCGGCAGAGTTCCGCCGCCCGCTCGTACTCGCCCTTGCGCAGCGCAACGCCCGCCATCGCGGCACAGGCGTCGGTCCGCCTGGGATTGCGCTGGAGAACCTGTTCCCAACACTGCCATGCTTTCGCGGTCTCACCGCTATCGTTGTACACCATGCCCAACAGGCCAAGACCATCCGTACTGTTGGGGTAGTCTCGCACGAGGTCTTCAGCAATCTGCAACGATTCCGTTTTCAGGGCCTGGACTTCCGCCCGCGCAGCGGCGACTTGGTCGGAGGGCGCAGCCGAATCCGCGCGCGACCCCGTTTCCTCTTTAAGCTTCAGATCGGGCGGCGGTTGCGTCTGCACCACTGGCGTCGCGGGAACCGGCAAGGTCATCGCTTTTTCTTTGTCCCGCACCGGCGGCGCCGGGGTATCCGACGCATTGGCAGGCGGCGCGGGACCAACCGATTCCGTGACTTGCAGTGGCTCTTGCATCTCCGCTTGCCGCGACTCCTCCGGGGAGCCGCCGCTGCCGCGGGAACGAGTCAGCCAGACGGAAATAATCGCCGCAGCCGCGCAGGCGACCGCGGTCAGCAGGACTCGCCGGGCCGCTAACCATGGCATGATTGGAGAACGCCACGATGGACAAGGATGCGAATCGAATTTGATGCCTCGATGTTAGCACAGAGAGCGGTGGCTGTCAACGGCCAGCGAAAGCTGGCCCGCGAAAACCCGCCGGCGGCCGGACGGCGCAATCACGGTTTGATCCGCGCTTCCGCGGCATCACAGAATCGCAGCGTCACCTCTTGTCCTGCCCGGATCGGGAAACTGACGGCCGTGTCCGCCCGCAGTGAGAGCGCGGTCTTGGGGGGCGTCGCCAGCAGCACGCCCTGGCGATAGAGCGGATGCGGGAAGAAGAAACGGTCGGCCACGATGGGCGACCAGGGCTGCTCTTGTTTACCGTTGTGAACGGGCGGGCCCAGTACGTCGAAGTTGCCCAGCCACATGGTGAACTCCTTGGTCGGATCGGTCGGCGGCGCCATGCGGATCACGATGCGGTCCTCAAAGTAGCTGTAGAGCAGCCGAGCATTCGGGGCGCCGTCCAGGCCCAGAGGTCGCACGGTCAAATTGTTCGGACCGGTCCAGATGCCTTCGCACTGGTGCCCGAACACCAGCGACCACTTGCCCTCGCAGGCCACGCCGGGGAAGCCCGTGAGAAAATTCCCGGTCACCACCCGTCCGAAGCGGCGGTGCCCGTCCGCATCGAGCAGATAGAATGACGTGCCGCTGTAGTGATCGACCTTGGTCGTATAGCCGGGGGCGCGGACGACGAATTGGCCGCTCTTGGGGACGCGGTTGTCGGCGGTCATGACCACGCCGGTGGAGACCGGCAGCGTTTGTGCCGCGGCCATGAGACCGCCCTCGGGCGCGAAACGGATTTCGCACAGCAGGCTGGCCGCATCCTTGGCGGCCCGCACGCGCAAACGCACGCTCCGCTCCTGGCCCTCTTCCATCGCATCCACGGCGATCAGGGCCGGCTCGACGACCAGGTGCTTGGGCGCAGCCACGCGGAACTGCCCGGCAGTCCGCCCCGCGCCCACCGCGCGGAGATGCAGCTCCACCGCTTTTTCGCCGCCTGCCGCCAAGTGTACTTCTTCGGGCTGGAACCGGCAGTGGACCGCGGCCGCGTGTTCCAGCGGGCTGTCAGGCTCCCTTCTCCCTCCGGGAGAGGCACCCATAGGGTACCCGGGGGTGAGGGCCTGCGGCGCCGGCGGGAGATCCTTGGGAATCTTGCCCCACTCGACGCAGCCCGCGGCCTTCGCCAGGCGTTCCTTCTTGCCGTTGACGGTCAGCTCGCCGCCGGGCGGCAGCCACGTCGCGGGGACGCGAAACCCGCCGACCTTCCCGCGAACCCGCGCCGCTTGCTTGTCGATGCGCAGATAACCAAAATCGGAGAATGTGAAGACTTCGCCGCTGGGGGATACCAGGGTGTGCTGGCTCTCGTCGGAGGTAGTCATCAGGTAGTCGGTGAAGTCAGCCGCCCGGACCGCGATCGCGGCGGCGCCGCCGCTTTCCGCCAGTCGGCGGACCTCCTGGACCTGCGGCCGGCCTTCGTAAGGCTCGTGGACCGCCGCGAACAGGGCGGCCGGCCCTTGCCGCCGCACGACCAGCAGCGGCAAACTCCCTTCCGGATTTCCATCGAGGCGATGGTAGGGTTGGCCGTTGGTCATCGGGCCGTCGCCCGCGTAAACCTCGGTTCCCGGGCTCCCCAGCATCGTCATCCGCACGCCCACCTCCTGCTGGAACCACTCCTTGCCGAGAGCCTGCAAGCCGGGCGTGATGCCCGCCGAGCGCTGGATCCAGTCGGCCTGGAAGGTGCCATCGGTTGTCCGGCCGCGCTCGTTGTCCACCCACCAGTAGAACGGCAGCAATGCGCTCGTGGGGCGATAGGCGGCCGGGTTGCCGGCGTACAGTCTCCCCAGTCCGTGCAAGACCCAATCGAACACGCGAGGACGTGGCCGCTCCTCGGTGTCGGCCGCGTAGAAGAAATCGGCCAAGTACTGTTTCGTCAAGAGCAGGGCACGGGTCTGCCGCACTCCCTGGTACGCGCTGCCGGTGATGCTGAAATACTTCGCGTCCTCGCCCAGGTCCTGGCGCGTGGTGAACGGGCCGTGCGAGGGCGATTGGTGGTCCACCAGCAGCGTATTGTGGGCGATGCCCTCGCGCGTCCAGTTCAAATAGCTGGGTTCGTACTGGATGACGTTCAAATCGGGATAGAGCAGCCGTCCCTTGCCGTGCAGGATGAGGTTGTAATCGTCGGCGTGGCCGTGGCTGAGCCATTTGCCCAGCATGACTACCGCCGCAAGCCCGCCCGAGGTCCAGTAGTCGGGCGACTGGTCGGCGCGGAGCAAGGCGAAGCCCAGGCCGGGGTAGACGCCGCCGGGGGCGGGCGGCGGGGAAGGCCGCTCGGGAAGCGGCTCGCCGTGCGTCAGGGCGATGTAGCCCCAGGTGGCCCGGCCGTAGGTGATGTTCGCGTCGCGCTTGGGGTTCAGGCCCAGGAGCCAGGCGTAGCCCGGGTCCTTGTAACGCTTGTAGGCGATCTCCAGCTCGCCGGAAAAGCAGGGGATCCTGTCCAACGGGTTAACGAGGAAGGTGTCGAACAGCTCCCCGCGCGGCGTGTAGCTGGTGGAGCCGTCGGCGAAGGTTGCCAGCCGCACGGAGCCCCGGCCGATGCCGGTCCGCTCCAAGGGATAGCCCAGCAGGATGTAGCCGTCCACGACGCCCTTGATCGAGGCGCCGCTCTTCTGCGCTACATAGTGGTAGAGGTCGGTGCCGTCGTAGTGCAGCGCGGCTTCGGCCAGGGCGAACATGCCGTGTACGTCGTAGTGCAAGGCATAGATCGGGGCCTCGGCCCAGAAGTGGCCGTCCTCGATCATGGCGTCCATGACCTGGTAGAAGCCGCCTTTGCGCGGTCCGTGGGCCCCCGGGTCGTTCATTCCCCACTCGATCAACTCCTTGTCGCCCAGGCAGAAACCCACCAAGCCGACGTTATAGTGCTTGCCGAAGACCAGGTTGGGCGTGGTGGTCCAGAGCTTTTCGCCTTGGATCACCATGCGACAGGCCTCGCGGAGCCACTGCTCCACGCGGAGGCGCTCTTCCGGCGAGAACGTATCGTAGGTCAGGTCATAGGCCCAGGCCTTGACGCCCCACGCCTCCCACGCGCCCCACTCAGGCTGAAGCGTCAGGTCCAGCTTCGGCCGCTGCGTCTCGAATTCGCGGGCATAGTCCAAGAGCAGCCGGCGCACTGCGTCGGCGTAGCGTTTCTCGCCCGTCAGCGCGTAGCAGAGCGCGGTTTCGCGCTCGTTGTGCGTGCCCTTGGTTAACATCTCTTCCGCCAGCGCCTTGACCTGGCCGAACAACTCGGCGGCCCACGGCTGCGCGCGGATCTTGCCCTTGATCGCGTCGATCTCCGCGCGGTTCAGGAGCAGATTGGGATGCTTGACCGCGGCTTGGCCCGCTTCGGCCGCCAGCGCCGCCGGCAGGAGGGCCAGGAACAACAGGGCAGACGCCCACACACTTGACACGAGTCTTGCGAGTTTCCGAACGCTTCTCACGGAACGTCTCCTTTCCACGGGCATCGAATCGTCTCGACCCGGGCACGAACGCAACGGCGTTCCGCCGCAGGCGCCATGCCGCCCGGCGACCACTTCTTGCCGGTGAGGCGTGCAGCGGCGATGCGCGGCTTATCCTACCTTTGGCGGTGAGCGGCGGCAATGGGCAGACGCCGAAAGCCCTCAGCGCGTGATGCACCTGAAGCGAGGCGGAAAAATCACGCCACTGCGGGGGGCCAGGGTCGTCGTCTCCGGGGGTAGGCCGCTACGTCTTCTTTTTCTTTTGAAGCAACCGGCCCACCCCTGTTGCACTGCCGACTCCCGGCGATACAATGCAGAGTAATACGATCCTTGATTTCGTAATACTCCCGCCCCCGCAAAGGCCCAAGCGATGCTCCGCTCCGTCATGTTTCCCCTTCTCTCATCTTCGCAATGGATGCAGCCACTGCCCAAGGAGCGAGCGGTTCACCGACTTGGAGCACGGGGATTTACGCTTGTCGAATTGCTCGTTGTGATTGTGATTGTCGGCATGCTAGTCGCGTTGCTGATCCCGGCGGTGCAGGCGGCCAGAGCAGCCGCGCAGTGTACTTCCTGCCTGAACAACTTGCGGGAGATCGGCATGGCCGCGCAGCAATACATCGTCGAGCACGACAAGTATCCGGCGGCCTGGCTCCATGCGCCGGACGGCACAATCCGCCGCTGGATGGACTGCCTCAAGCCGTACCTCGACAAGAAGCTCAGCGTCTACACATGCCCCTCCGACCCGCAGAAGATCCCCTGCATCTACGACCCGGACATCATCCTGAGCTACGGGATCAATGTGTCGATGTTCGCCGATCCCGCCCATGATTTCTGGTATCCGGTCTGGAGCTACGACGTTCACCACCCGCAGCAGGTCATCCTGCTTGCGGACTGCACGCCCGGGGAGTATTTCGTCTATGTTTATCCGCCGTTCCAAGAGCCCGTGAACCTTGTTGATTATCGGCACCCGGGCGGGATGTTCAACGCCGCTTATTGCGACGGCCACGCCGAAACCAAAAGCGACACTACACAGGCAGACTGGGACGCCTCGCAGTGAGCCAGCAGCCCAAGTTCCCGGATCGTTTCACTTATGGCAATCTTCAAGATCACGTATTCCGAGAAGTACCGGCGGGCCACGCTGCACAACTGGGGTTGCAACTTCCGCTGCCGGGGCTGCACCTACAAGCTGAAGCAGACCCCGCGGCCAACGCAATTCCTCGCCGTCGAGGCAATCCACAGTTGCCTGCGAAGGTTGGACGTGGATGCGGTCCACTTCATGGGCGGCGAGCCGACCACCAACCCGCAATTGTCCGAGCTGCTGGCCTTCTGCAAACGCGAACTCGGCGTGACGACCCGGCTGGGACACACGAACGGGTCGGGGCTGGTGCTCGAAAACCTCGACGGCAGCAACGTCAGCTTCAAGGCATTCGACGACCCGTTGCACCGCGAGTATACTGGCCACCCGGCGGCCCCCTTGTTCGAGAACTTCCGGCGGTCGTATGCGGCCGGCCTGGAAATGCGGGCGAGCACCGTCTTCAATCCCGACTTGGGCGGCTTGGAGCAGGTCGAGAAAGTCGCGGCGTTTGTCGGCGGGCTGGATTGGAGCATCCCGTTTCACGTCTTGGGCTACATCCCGGTGCCGGGTGCCCCTTGGCGTCGCCCCGCGGAGCGCGAAATGGAAGAAGCCGTGGCGATTGCCCGCCGTCACCTCGATACTGTGTCGTTCTCCCATTTCACCTCCGAACAGGCGAAGGGCTTGGAGCAGCGCGACGACCGATTCGCCGTGCGGCAAGTTCTCTGACATGATTCGACTGCGCGGCGTGAGCTACACCTACCCGGACTCCGCGCGCCCGGCGCTGCTGGGGATCGACCTGACCGTCCCGGATGGAGAGTGGTTGCTGTTGGCCGGGCCGTCCGGTGGCGGCAAGTCCACCTTGCTGTACCTCTTGAACGGGCTCATCCCGCACGTCCTGGGTGGTGAAGTCCGCGGCGATGTTGAGGTGAATGGCCTCGTGCCTGCAAATGTCCCCGTGCGGGAATTGAGTCGCCGGGTGGGGACGGTCTTCCAGAACCCCGACACGCAGTTGTTCATGCTGCGGGCCGGTGAGGACGTGGCCTTCGGTTGCGAGAACTTGGGCTTCCCGCCGGCAGAGACACAAAGCCGGGTAGAGCGAGCGCTCGCGCAGCTTTCCCTCACCCCGTTGCGAAACCAGGAGGTGTTCAGCCTCTCGGGCGGTCAGAAACAGCGGTTGGCCATTGCCGGGGCCTTGGCGATGGGCTGCCGGACCCTCTTGTTGGACGAGCCGACCAGCGACCTCGATGAACAGAGCCGCGCGGAGTTGCTCTCAGCCTTGCGTGATCTGCACCGGGCGGGACACACGATCCTCATGGCCGAGCATCGCCTGGAAGGATTGGAAGGATTGGTGGACCGGGTGGTCACGATTCACGACGGAAGGATCGCTCCCAACGGCACCTTTCCAACTCAAGAGCCGCTGCCGGGTCGAAGGCCCGCCGGGTACGCGGCGGACTCGTTGCCGCTGGTTGACCTGCAGGACGTAACGGTCGCCTACCCGGGAAGACGGCCCACGCTGGAAAACCTGTCGCTGCGCTTCCGCGCGGGTGAGGCAGTGGCCCTGCTTGGCCCCAACGGGAGCGGCAAGACGACGCTCTTGAAAACACTGTGTGGGCTGCTGCGGCCCTGCCAGGGCCGCGTCCTGATTGCGGGCAAGAAACGCCCCTCGATTTCCGAGCTTGTGGGCGAGGTGGGCTTTCTCTTCCAGAACCCCGACGAACAACTGTTCGCCGATACCGTTGCCGAAGAAATAGCCTTTGGGCCGACCAACCTTTCTCGTCCGGTGGAAACCGGCCGCTACCTGGAACGCCTGGGGTTGAGCCGATACCGGGACGAACACCCGCGCAGCCTCTCGCGCGGCGAGCGCCAACGGCTCGCGGCGGCGACCGTGCTGGCGATGCGACCGAAGCTGATTCTGCTCGACGAGCCGACCACCGGCTTGGATCGGCACGCTTGGTCTGGGCTCATGGAGTTCATCGCGGAGGAGGCGGGCCGCTCGGGGGCGAGTGTGGTTTTCTCCACCCATCACGCCGAGGCGGTGGAGGCGTTCGCCGGCCGGGCGTTGACGCTCGCCGACGGGAAGATAATCAATGACCGCTTACTTTGACCGCCGCTGGCCGGTCCATGCCCTCGATCCTCGCGTAAAGATCGCTTGGAGCGTGGTTGTGTCGCTCTTGGCGGTGATCCTGGGAGCACCGCTCTTGCTGGGCGGGCTATTCGCGCTTACGCTTTTTCCCTGGTGCCTGGTCCACCCGCCGCTTGCCCGTCTGCGCCTGCTGCTGGTGTTGATCGGGACCACGGTGGTCGGCACGATGATCTCACAGGGCTTCTTTTACGGATTCGAGCCACGCACGGAGATTCTGACTTTGTTGCCCGGACTGTCCTTGTGCAGGGAAGGCGTTGTTTACGGGGCCATTGTGTCTCTCCGGCTGCTTTCCGTGCTCGCGGCCGGCGCGCTGGTGGTGTTCACCACCCACTCCTCGGACCTGATCTTGGCGCTCGGCAAATTGCGCGTGCCCCACTCGTTTGCTTTCATGCTGACCCTGGCGCTGCGTTTCCTGCCCGAAACCGTCGAACAGGGAAAACGCATTCTGGCGGCCCAGCAGTTGCGAGGGGCCGGCGGCAGGGGCTGGCTGTCCGCCTTTCGGCGGTTTCGGCTGCCCGTGGTGCCGCTGCTGGCGCTTTCACTCCGCAGTGCCCGCCAGGTAGCGTTGGCTGCCGAAGTCCGTGCCTACTCCTCCAACCGTGTTCCTTCGCGAGACCTGCGTTTCGCTATGGCTGATTGGGCGGTTCTGGCCGGACTCATCCTGTTGACGGCTATCGGCCTTACGGCGGCGGTGCTCGAACACGGCCGAGCGCCGGCGGGGATTCCATGACGTTGCTTTGGCTTTACGTCGGTTCGGTGCTGGGGCTTCTGGCGGCCGTCGGCGGCGTTGCCGTCGTTGGCGTCCGCCGCAGGGCTTTTCAGCCGTTCACCACCTTGGAACTCGCCACTACCGCGCTTCTGATATGCCTGCTCCATGTTGCGGTCGTTCCCTGGCAGATCGGCCTTGCCAAGGTGCCCGGACTGGACGCCCTGATTTTCTCGATTCCCTACACGGCTATCTTTCTGCTGGGGCTCCGCCTGGTGCCCAAGCCGGGAATCGGCACGCTGTTGATCTGCGGCCAGGGGTTTTTCGGCCAATTGCTCGGACGGGGCATCAACCCGGCCTGGTGGCCCTATTACCTGTGGTCCGCACTGGCCGTTGAAATCCTGCTGCTGGCGGTGGGTAGCCACCTGCGCACGCTGGCAGCCATGTTGGCGGCCGGAGTGCTCCGGGGCCTGCTCGCTTACTCGTATATGTACTTGATCCTGGCCCCGTTTCTTTGGCAGCAGTTCTACGCCCCCTGGTACGTCGCACTCAAGATTTCGATGGGCATGATCGGCTGCGGCACAGGTAGTGTGCTCGCGTGGCGGCTTGCACCCGCGATTGAAAAAGCCACCCGGCACTCAAGCCTATGAAGTTGTTGGCCGCTTTCAAGCGTCACGTCGGGTGCGAATGCTCGTGCAGTGCGACTTCGTGTGCGGAAGCGGCGTGGCCGTGCAGCTCCTCGATCGAATGCGAATGGTCGTGCAGGTCCAGTTCGTGTTCGGGACCGGCGGGTCCGTGCAACTCTGCAATCGAGTGCTCGTGCCTGTGTACCGACTCCTCGCCCGGGGCGTGGACGTGGTGATGCGAGTGCTCGTGCGAATGGGTGTGCGCGTGGGCGTGGGTATGCACCACGCCATCGGCGTGCCTGTGCTCGTGGGTGTGTACGTGGGTATGTACGTGCGTGTGCGGGTGGTCATGCTCGACTTGATTTGCCATCGCGTGTTCCTCCTGAGAGCGGGTTGCGGGGATGAGCGGCAATGACGGCGGGTGTGTCCGGCGGCAGAACCGTCTCGATCTTCTTTCGGGCACACCCGAATTCTACGCGGCAGGGCGGGAAAGACCATCGGGCGTGCGGCCCGCCGCTGCAAACCCGGCGCAGGCCCTCAGTTACGGCTGGCCTAACGCACCGAGCTTCCACACACGGACACTTCCTTCCTACAGCTCTTGGTTCGCGGACAGCAATGCCCCGCAGAGAAACACCGAGTGCAGCATGGTGCTGGCCACGCCGAATTCAAAGAGGATCGGCACCCGGCCGATCGTGGCGAACAGTCGCCGGCCGGGCCGCTCGCGGCTGGGGAAAAGAGGAACTACTTGCTCCGCGGGTCGGTGGGCGGCTTGAGCGGGCCGCGCCGCGTGCCCCAGTCGACCTCCGACTTGAGGTTGCGGAAACGATTCGCCTCGTCTATCAGGCCTTTGGCGTCGCCGGCGACCAGGATGCCGGTCCCGCGCGGCCCGCCGCCCTCACTATTGCCCAACGTGTTCTCCCGAAAGACCAGATCACGGTGGATACCGAGAATGCTGACGCACGCCGGCAGCGGGTTGTCTTTGCTCAGGGAGCCATTGTCGAGGACAGTGTTCTTCTCGAAAACGTTGCGATGCGCCCCTTTTTCCTCGCCGCCGTCGTCGCGAAACAGGATGCCGCCCGCGCGGTTGCCGATAATCGTGTTCTCCCGAAAGAGGTTATCGCTGTCGCGGCAGCCGATGGAGATTCCGGGTCCCTGATTGCCGCGGAGCTCGTTCTTCTCGAAGACCACGTGTTTGACGTTTTCGCAAACGAATATCCCCGGGCCGCCGTTGCCGATAGAGCGGTTCCGCCGCATGACCGAGTGGTGCGAGTCGCTGCCGGGGTGCAGGCCGAAGACCAGGCAATTCTCCACCAGGCAGTCCTCGACGGTCACGCCGCTGGACGCCCACTGGAAGCTGATGCCGTCGCCGCGGCAGTTGCGCACGGTGCAGTTGCGGACCGTCACGCGTTGGCAGGCATAGAGGTAGATGCCCGCCCCGCGACAACCGTCCAATGCCTCGGCCCTCGGGCGATTTCCGTCAATCGTGAGTCCCTCTACGGTCGCGTCGTGGACGTTCCAGCCGCCGACCACGGGAAAAACCAGCGCGACCGTACCGCCGCGCGAGACCGCGTAGTCCTGCACCAGGGGCGCGGACAATCGGAACGTCTTGGGCCCCGTCTTCTCCGCCAGGGTCGCGGTCGTCACGGCGAAACCCGCGGACGAGCGATCATCGCGGATGGCCACGCCGTCGCCCACGCGAAAACCGGCTTCGTCGGCCAACACGATGCGGTCGGTGTTCTGGGCCGCGTCTTGAGCCAGCCGGGTCTTCGCGCCGCCGCAACTTGTCAGGACGGTGTCCGGCGCCGCGTGTTTCCTGGGGACATTGCCTATCACGCGGACGTTGCTGCGGAGCGTCAACGCGCTGCGCAACTCGCAGCGTCCGGGCCCGACCCGCACGGTGCCGCCACCCAGGCCGGCCATGCGGTCGATGGCCGCCTGGATCGCACGCGGCCCGGCGCCGCCGGCGTCAGCCTGCGAAATGTCCACGCGGATTTCGCGCGCCACGGCATTCTCTGCCGCGCCGGCCCGCCTTTGGCCGACCAACGGGCCGATTCCCAGCAGGACTGCACAAACAAGAGCAAGAAACGTTCGCATTCATGAACCTCGTGTGATTAACATACTCCGCCGGGCCGCAACTGTCCAGCAGCGCGGTGCCGCGGACTTGAGGCATAGGCGCCGTCTGGGGGCCGTCTGGAAGTCCAGGAGTTGCTCACGCTTCGCCGGCTTTACGCGCCCTTCTTTCGCTTGCCTCGGGCGGACGGTATTATTGAGAATGAGGCGCAAAGGCGGATTACGCCGCCGAAGCAAGCGCGGAAGTCGAATAGCGCGAGACGGGAACGACCCGCAAGGAGCGACGATCGTGAGCGTGCGGCGCGTCGAGCCATGGTGTGCGTGCGGCGTGACGATTGCGGCGGCACTGTTTGTCGGAAGCGGCGCGGCCGCGGCCGAAGCTGCGGCGAAGTCCGGCGAGATTCCCGCCGGGACCGTCGAGATCCTCAGTCCGGAAAGCTACTGGCGGTGGTTTTCCGTGCTGCGCGAGCCGGTCATCCCGGCGGCGGCATTGCAGGCCGCCGGGCAGGAGGCCACGGGCCCCAAGCTCCTGCGCGGCCGGGAAGTGCCGCCGCCCTATGCGGAGGTGGATCACCAGGTTTCGCCGCCGCCGCCGGCCGGCTGGGAGCAAACGAGCTTTGACGATTGCGGCTGGCCGCGCTCGCGCTTGACCTGGTTGCGGCCGACCGCCTTTTCACGGTTCTCCAGCGCCGCTCTCTGTCTCCGCGGCAAGTTCCAAGTGACGGACCCCGCCGCGGCCGAGGGGCTGTATCTGACGGTGAAGTACTACGGCGGGTTGCGGATCCTGCTCAACGGCCGCGAGATCGCCCGCCGGCACCTGCCCGCCGGCCCGCTGGCCGCGGACACCCCCGCCGAGATGTACCCGGACGACGTTTATGTGGATGCCAGAGGCAAGATCGTTCCCATGGGCGATCACGAGTACGGCTGGAGCAGCATTCCGCCGGACGTGAAGAAGGACGCCGAGGCCCGCGTGGCCCGGCGGACTCGCGTGCTGGGGCCGGTCACGCTTCCCGCCGCCGCGCTGCGGAAGGGCGAGAACGTCCTGGCCGTCGAGGTGCGGCGCTGCGAGTACCCGGCCGTGGCCCCCCTGTGGTTCAAGAGCCCGCAGGGGACGACCAAGCCCTATTGGATTCCGGTGAATATCCTGGGGCTTTCGTTGCAGGCCGCCGGCGGCGGCGTCACGCCCAACGTGGCCCGGCCCAAGGGCTTGCAGGTCTGGAGCGAGAACACCAACGACCGCATCTCGGTTCTCGATTACGGCGACTTGGGCGAGGGCCTGCGGCCGGTGCGGATCGTCGCCGCGCGGAACGGCGTTTTCTGCGGACAGTTCGTGCTCGGCTGCGACCAGGCGCTGCGGGGCGTGAAGGTGGTCGCCGGGGCCATGCAGGCGGCCCGGGGCGGGGGCCTCATCCCGGCGGCGCGGGTCGATGTGCTCTACGCCTTGCCCGATGTTTCCTATTACGGCATGCCCACCTGGTTCGACGCCCTTCAGCCGGAGCCGCCGGCCGAAGTGGCCGTGGCCAAGGGCGGCGGGGCACTGCTGCCGGTGCTGCTGAGGATCTCGGTGCCCAAGCACGCCCCGGCCGGCGACTATCGCGGCGAGGCCGTGGTGTCGGTCGCCGGACGCGACCCGGTGCGGGTGCCCATCCAGCTCAGCGTGGCCGACTGGGCCGTGCCCGACCCGAAGGACTACCGCACCTACGTCGGCGTCTACCAGTCGCCCACGACGCTGGCCCTGAAATACAACGTGCCGGAATGGTCCGAGGAGCACTGGCGACTGATGGACAAGAGCTTCGCCCTGCTGGGTCGGGCAGGCAACAAGCTCGTCAACGTCACCGTGGTGGAGCGGACGCAGTTCGGCAACGAAGACGGCATGATTTATTGGATTCGCCAAGCGGACGGCTCCTACACGTATGACTTCACGGTCTTCGATCGCCTGATCGAGCTGGCCCTGAAACACTTCCGGTCGCTGGATTTCGTGGCCTTGCACGTCTGGCACTCCGGCGGCTGGGACACGCGCAAGGCCGACCAGGAGAACACGGTGACGGTGGTCGACGCGAAGACCGGCCGGCGCGAGCACGTGCAGGTGCCCAGGTTCGGGAGCGAAGAGAGCAAGAGATTCTGGAAGCCGCTGCTGGCGGCCGTGCAGGAGCGGTTGGCCAAGCGCGGTCTGGAGAAGGCGATGTGTCTGGGGATTCTTTCCGACGGCACCGCGCCGCCGGAGGTGCTCAAGGCACTGGACGAGATCATGCCCGGCGGCGCCCGCTGGATGCGCGGCTGCCACAGCGGCACGGGCAGCCAGACGCCGGACGCGCTGCCCGGCGGCGGGCACACGGTGCTGCACGAGTTCTGCTACGGCTTCGGCCTGCCGGACCCCACCCAGCCGCTACCGTCGTATTGGAAACAGCGCGGCTGGCCGGGGGCCGACTACGACCGCATTTCCGGCCATGAGAGCGTTGCGCCGCTGAGCTGGTACCGCGACACGGCGGTGACCGCGCTCATGAAGCGGACGCGGGGCATCGGCCGCGTCTGCCTGGATTTCCTGGACGTGCTTTCGATCCGCGCTGCCGGGTCCGGCGGCGTGGGCAACGAGCTGAGCATTTACAACCGCTGGCCGCACTCGAGCTGCGCCCAGCGCGAGCCGAGCCTGAAGCGCATGATCTGGGCTGCCCCGGACGGCCCCGCAACCACGCTGCGCTACGAAGCCTTCTGCGAGGGCATCCAGTACGCCGAGGCCATGATCGCGGTGAGCGAGGCCGTGGATACGAAGGCCGGCCTGCTGGGCCCCGAGCGCAGCGGCGCACTGCGCCAAGTCCTGCTGGACATGGTACACCAGGAGGTGAAATGCTACCGGCCGATGCAGCCGCTGCGGCCCAATCACGAGGGCTGGCAGGACCTGGTCAAACGGCTGTTCGATGCGGCGGCTGAGAGCAGCAAGACACTTTGATCCGCCGACAGTCCTGCGTTTCAGACCATCGAAACAAAACCGCGTTCCCTTCGTCACCCGGCAAGGGCCTGGCAGGGCGACTCAGCGCGTCATGACGCCGCGGAGGTAGCTGCTCAGCTCCGCGTAGCCGCGGCGAGCAGCCAGGTCCGCCGCGGTTTCCCCGTCGCGGGACTTCGCCGAGATGTCGGCCCCCGCGTCAATCAGCCGTTTGACAACTTCCGTGTGCCCCCCGCGGGCCGCCAGGTGCAAGGGTGTCTCCCGGGTCCGCTCAGTGGCTGCGTTCACGCCGGCGTCCTTGGTCAAGAGATATTCGACCACGGCGGTCTGGCCGTAGCCTGCGGCGAAGTGCAGCGGGGTCTTGCCGTCGTCGTCGCTCGTGTTCACGTCGGCGCCGTGGGCCAGCAACAGCGCGAACATGCGGATCCGCTCCTCGCCGGGGGTCCACCCGCCGGCCGCCTCATAGAGCGGCGTGCGGCCGCGCGACGTCGCGGCCTTGGCATCGGCGCCCTTGCTCAACAGGCAGGCGACCGTCTGCAGGTTGCCGAACCCTGCGGCGAGGTGCAAGGGCGTCAGGCCGTGCTTGTCGCAGGCATTGACGTCGCCGCCCTTGGCCAGCAGAAGCTGGACGATCGGGACGGCCTGAAGGTCGCGGGAGTAACCCGCCGCGGCCGCGTGCAGCGGGGTCCAGCCGTTGGCCATCTGCGCGTTCACGTCCGCGCCGCTGGAGAGTAGGATTTCCACGATCCGCTTGGCCCGCGGGGCCTCCGCAAGACCGGCGTCGCGGACCGGCATCATGTCGAGGTGGAAGTACTTGTTGTCCCCCTCGATGCTGAGATCCATCCTCGACAGCTTATAGATCGGGCAGGTGCCGGCTTGGGAGCCTATGGCCGCCGCGTGTAGGGCGGTCGCATCCCAGAACCCGCGTGCGCGGAGCAGTTGCGGGTTGTCGGCCAGCGCGGCCTCGAGCGCGGGCGGGCCCGCGGGCGCCGGGGCGTACGCGGAGCGGATGGCCGCCGTGATCAGTGCGCCGTCGCTGGCCTGTTGCAGGGCATGGATCTTCTGCAGCCCCTTGCCGAGCGGCACGGCGAGCTCGGCCAACTGCAGCGGGATCTTCTGCGGATCACCCTGCTTGTTCTCCGCCTTCTTTTGCAGTTCTTGCACGCGGTCTTCCACGCGCAATTCCTGCTCTGCGGCCGCCAATTGCACCGCCAGAGAGGTCCAGGCTTCGACGATCCGCGGCTTGGTCAGCGAGTGGCCGGGGTCCATGCCGTAGGGGAAGGCCAGCTCTTGCCATTTGTTCTTCGCGCGATCATGGTAACAGTTGTCCGTATCGGCGCCCCAGCGGCGCAACGCCTGGCGGCGCTCCTCCGGGACATCGAGCGCGGCGTAGTCCCAGCGGAGCGCTTCCAGCGCCCCCGCCCAATTCTTGGTTTCCAGGGCGCTTCTGAAGAAGGCGTCCCAGCAGGGCGACTCGAAGCGCGAGGGCAGCAAGCGGAAATCCGGCGGGCACTCGGCCAGGAAAAGCGCCGCTTCGTCGATCACCGCCTGAAAATCCCCGGCCTCGGCTTGCAGGCAGCGAACGTCTTCCAGGAGGCCCTTGCGCAGGTCGCACGTGTCGAACTCCCGGGGATGCGCCGCCGATTTCGCGCGCTGCCAATCATACCATTCCCACTCGTCGCCCATCGTAACGGCCGTCTGAAAGAGTCCCGGCGGGCCGCCCCGGCCGGCAGGGATTTTGCCGGCCAGGCTCCTGGCGGTGGCGAAGATCTTGATCTTCTGCGCCTCGGCACGGCGGCTGCAATACTCGACGACCTCCCGCGCATTCTTGGCGAACTCTTGCTTCGCGTCCGCGTAGAGGTAAGCGTAGCCCCAGGCGACGGCCGAGAGAAACCGCTTTCGTTGTTGGTGCGCAGCCGCCAGCCGCAGGGCGATGGGCGCGTATGCGGGGGCCAGCTCGTGGGCTTTCATCAAGGCGTCGACGGCCGCGTCCCAGTCCTCGGGCTTGCCGCTCACGAAGGCCTCTTCGGCGAGGCTCGACCCAACGTCGAATGCCGCTTGGGCTTCCGCAGAAAGGGGCGCAACAGCCTCCGCCGGCTGGCCGGCGGGACTCTCGCTCCGCAAGAGCAGGGCTGCCAGGCAACATGCCGCCGGGAGCAGGGACTTCGTTCGCATCTAACGGCCTCCTGGAGCAGTCTGCGCCGGCGACGGGCCGGCTTGTTTGAAGATCACGGTACACTCGGCGCCCAACTGCCGGACCGCCATGTCCTGCACGACCCTGAATCGCGCCAGCAACCGCTGCTGCGCCTCGCTGTTGTGCTCCTCCCACAACCGCCGCACGGCCGGATTCACGTGATCCGCTCCCGCGAGCGCGGCCATGGCCTGGACCTTCGTGGTCAGCGGGTCTTCGGCGATCTCTTGGGAAGTCTGCCGTAGCGCGCTGCGACAGCCATCCATGAGCCGGCCGGAAAACCGCTCCAGCGCCGCGTGGATCTGCTTCTTCTCCGTGCCCGGGGCGCCGCCCGCGGGTGTCCCGCCGCCGTGGTCGATGCCGGGAAGCCCTAACAGCTCGTTGACCTCTTGCTCGGTCGGCCCGTTGTTTATTTCATATTCCAGCAGGATATTGCCCAACTTCAGCATTTGATCGTCGCTCAGGCGGTTGGCGGCGCCCGCGAAGACCGGCTGCGGCGGTTTGGCATAGGGCGAGCGGAGTTGCTCCAGGCCGACGACGGCCGTGCTCGCCCGGCGGAGGTCTACGACGGAGGCGTCGGTCAAGACCACGTCGGGACCGAACTCGGGTTCCGCTCCGGCCTGGAAGATCCTGGCCATCTTGCTGGCGGCCACCTGCGACTTGACGTCGGCCAGGGCCTCGGAGAGCGCGCCCAGGCAGTCGCCCATCTCCAACAGCGCGCGGCCCTTGCGCTCCTGCACCTCTTGGATGTGTTTTTCATAGGCCACCGCCGTCAAGGCGTTCTTGAGATCGGTCTGATAGGTTCGGTTTTCCGGGCACTTGTCCAGCGCGGCCTGGAAGGCGTCGGCCGCGGATTTCCACTCCTTGTTCCGCCAATTCCGCACGCCCTGGTCGTGCAGGCTGCTGGCCTCGCTTCGCAATCGCTGCGCCGCCACTTCGGCCGGCGACGGCCCGGGAGGAGTCGGCGGGCCAGGAGGAGTTGCATTGACAGGGGGAGTCGGACTGACGAAGGGAGGATTGCTCTGTTGAGCCGGGGAAGGCCGCGCAACAACGTCGTATTCCGGCCCCCTCTTGCCGAAGCCGGGACCGAACCCGGAAAAGTGAAAACTCGGCGGGCGCCAATCACCGCCGCGGGCCAGCGACGAGACGCCGAGCTGGACCAGAAGAAAGCCAACCGCCACCGGCAGCACCGAGCGGCTTCTTCGCATGGATTTCCTCACAAATCGAACTGGAGGTAGGCTAGAGAACTGCCCGCGTGGCAGTAACGGGACGATCTTCTAAATGACCTTGCACGATCCCGGGAGGATTTCCGTGTGCCACTGCTCCGTAGAAGCAGTGCGCCCCGCGGGTTTGGCACTGCTTGTTCCCGGGCACCGTGCGCAGCATGGTCGTGCCACACGGCCGAAATTCCCAGGATCACGCGAGCCTATTTAGCCCGTTAGGGGAATTGGTACAAGAGGAGTTTGGCCGCGGCGCAACGATGGCCACCGGGCGAGGTTCGCGAAGATGGCAGGTTAGGCGCCCTGTGGGCCCGAGGTGGGATGCGGGGTTGGCGGTGCCAGGTCGACCAAGCCGCCGTTGTGGTTGGCCGGGCCGTCGGGTCTTAGTCCCGGTTACTCAAGCTTGCTGGTGAAGTGGTACTGTCCGCTGCCGGCCTGCAATCGCATGCAGCCCGCTTCGTAACCCAGGGCCTTGAGCCCGGCCGCAGTGGCCGCCGGCACTCCGCTCTCCAGCACCGCCTCGGCAGAACTGGCGGGAACGAGAATCGTCGCCGTCGTGTTGGCCGGAACCGTCACGTCCATGGTCAGCTTGCCGGCTTCGCGCCGCCAGTGGACCGCCAGTTTCCCGTAGGGCGTTTGATGCCATGCTTCCACCCAGGCGATATTTCCCACCGGGTGCGGCTCAACGATGCTCTTCTTGAAGCCGGGTCCGGACGGATCGGGCCGCAACCCGGCCAGCCAGCATTGATACCACTCCATGCCGTGCCCGAGCATGCAGTGGTTCTGCGACGCCCCGCCCGCCCATCCCTCGGCCAGCGTGGTCCGCCCGGGCTGCCGCGCCTGGATGCCGTAGCTGTTGCGGACCAGGTTCAAGGCGAGGTCGGACCGTCCGGCCTCGGCCAGCGCCAGGAGCACGTAGCGATTTCCGACATCGCCGGCCATGAGCAAGGCCTGGGGGTCGCTGGCCCGGCGCACGAGCGCCGCGCGGACGGCCGCGCGGTGTTGCTCTTCCACCACGCCCAGCGCCAAGGGCATTCCCTGGGCGCACTGCGAGCCCTTTTCGTACGAGCCGTTGGACGGGTCGAAGAACCGGGCGTTGATCGCGGCGCGCGTCGCTGCGGCTTCCGCGGCGAACGTCTGGGCCTCGTCGGCCTTGCCGAGCAGCTCGGCCGCCTGCACCAGCAGCGCCAGATCGTGATAATAAATCGTGCTGGCCACCAGCGGCAGTGCCGTCTGCTCCCGCGGCATCCAATCGCCCAGCCCATGCGAGAGAATGCCGTTCTTAGCGCGGCTTTCCAGGTAGGCGGCGTATTTCTTCATGCCCTCGTAGTGCCGCTGGAGGGGACCGCAGTCGCCGCACCACAGCCAAACGAACATAGGGTTGATGACGTACGCGCTGCCCCATTCCGGCGAATCGCGGAAGCCGCCGCTGAAAGTGGTGTACTCCGGCGCGATGTCCGGAACCATCCCGTTGGGGAGCTGCGCCTCGGCCATGTCGTCCAGGATTTTGCCGAACCAGCCCGCCGCGTCGTAGCGGAAGAGGATCGCGGGCGCCATGAGATGGCTGACCTCCAGCCAGCCCAGCTTCTCGCGGTGCGGGCAGTCCGTCAGCACGTGCTGGAAGTTCGAGTGGATCGACCAGAGGATGATGTGGTCGGCGCGCATCAAGAGTTCGTCGGAGCACTGGAAATCGCCGGCCTGGGCCGCCGAGGAGCGGACGTGCAGCCCTGCGACGCCCAGGACCAGCGGCTTGCCGCTGCCGGGCTGCAACGTGGCGCCGTGGATGGCGATCGAGCGATGGCCCCACGAGGTGAAACGCGGCTGGAACACTTCCTCCGCGTCGCCGCGCAGGGTGTAGGCGAAGGACGTATCGAACTCGCTCTTGCCGTCGGTCCCTTCGCTGCAAGTGACCTTCACCGTGCTCCCGGCCGGCCCTTTCAGCCGCAGGCGGAACATCGCGGAGCTGTTCTGGCCATAATCGGCAACGACCGCGCCGGCCTCTTCGCGGAGCTGCGGCGTGAAGACCTGCATCACGCGGACACTCGGCTGGGCGGTCGCGCGCAAGTGCCCGCCGGGCCCCGCCACCTCGACCACCGGCCGCCAGGCATCGTCTTCCGTGAACTCGGGCCGCGTCCATCCCGCGGGCTCCCAGCGGGCATCCCAGTCCTCGCCGCCATAAACGCAGGAAAACGTGATTGGGCCTGTGGTCGCCCGCCACGAGCCGTCGCTGACGATCTGCTCCCCCGTGCCGTCCTGGTACTCCAGGCGAAGGTGGAGAATCAACATCGGTTGGCCCATGCTGCCGCGGAACTTGGTGTAGCGCCCGCCCACGACGTTGTACATGCCGTTGCCCAGCATGACGCCCAGGGCGTTCTTTCCCTGCCGCAGCAATTGCGTTACGTCTTCGGCTGCGTAGATGCACGCGCGGCGGTAATTCGTCCACGGCGGATCGAGCACGCGGTCGCCCACGCGATTTCCGTTGATGAGCAGCTCGTTGTGCCCCAGGCCACACCAGTAGACCACCGCGCGGCGGACCGGTTTCTCGACCGGGAAACTCTTGCGGAAGATCGGCAAGCGCTCGATCGCGGTCTTCGGGGCCGATGCCGTTGCCGCGATCCACCGCGCCCGCCAGTCAGCCGGGTCCAACATGCCCATCGTCCATTGGCCGGCCTCGCTCCACGCGCTCGGCTTGCCGGTCTCGTCCCACACGCGGACCTTCCACCAGCACCGCTGGTGTGCGCCGAGGTTCTTGCCGGCGTAGGGCTCCAGCACCGACTGGCCGGATTCGACCTTGCCGCTGTCCCACAGGTCGCCTTCGTCGGCGGACAGCTTTTTCGCGCTCGAGGCTACCAGCACCTGGTACGCGGTTTGCCGTAGCCCGCGCTGGGGGCCCTCGATGACCCACGACAGCCTTGGCTGCCGCGCGTCGATCCCGAGCGGATTGACCTGGTGCTCACATTGCAGTCCGGCCACTCGCACCCCCTGGGCAGCTTGAGCCAGTCCCGGACCAGGGCAGAGGCAACACGCAAGGGCGGCGAAGAAACAGGCGTAGCGGGTCATCTCGGTTCTCCTAGACGGGCCTTTTTCTACCGGCTGTAACCTCGGCTCCAACTGAGTTAGAATAGTCGAATTCGGACCTGGCCGGAATCCCCCCGTTGGCTGACGAAAGGGAGCGGAGCATGATGAAAGTCAGTAGGATGACACGAGTTGCTTGCTACATCATCGCCGCTGCGTGGCTGGCGACTGTCGCCCGGGCCGCCGTGCCGGCCGTCCAGCGGATCGGCGTGGATCTGGGGAACCCCGGGCCCGTGATCTCGCCGCTCTTGTTCAGCTTCAATCTGGAGCACACGCGGTATGCCATGTGGAAGGGCCTCAGCGCGGAGTTGCTGGCCAATCGCAAGTTCGCCGGCCCGAGCGTCGCGGACGCGTGGAAGCAGGCTAAGGTGGTGCGGGGCGCCGAGGGGGCCGACGGCGTGGTTGCACGCTGGTACGGCATCGGCAAGCCGGCGGCACAATTCACTGCGGACACGAAAGAATGCTACGCCGGGAAACAGTCCCAGCGGATTCGCGTCGCGGCCGGCGGGGCGACGGGCGGAGTCGGCCAGGGCGAAATCGCCGTCCAGGCCGGCACGCCCTACACGGCCCAGTTTCAACTCAAGGCTGCGTCGCCGATGAAAGTAGTCGCGCGGCTTTGCGACGCCTCGGGCCACAAGCAGTACGCCAGCCAATCGCTGGCGGTGGAGCAGGGCGATTGGCATGCCTGGATATTCCGCTTCCAAGCCCCGCAGACGGACCTGCACGCCAAGCTGGAGGTTACCTTTCAGGGGCCCGGCACGCTGTGGCTTGGCTCGGCATCCCTGCTGCCCGCCGATCATTTTCACGGCATGCGGCGGGACGTCATTGCCCGGCTCACGGAGATCTCCGTGCCCATGCTCCGCTGGCGCGGCGGCAACTTCACCCGGGACTACCGCTGGAAAGAGGGCCTGTTGCCGCCGGACAAGCGCCCGCCGATCGCCTCCAGTTGGCACGAGACGCTGCCCTTTACCGACAACTATGATTTCCATGAGCTGGCCATCGACGAATACATGGCCCTTTGCCGGGAACTGGGCGCCCGGCCCTCGATCACGCTCACGATGGGCATTGCCGAAGGCGCCCGGGAAGCCGCCGAGTGGGTGGAGTACTGCAACGGCTCGGCCCAGACCCGCTGGGGCCGCGTACGCGCCGAGCGCGGGCACGAGGAACCCTACCACGTCCAACACTGGACCATCGGCAACGAGGTCTGGGGCGAATGGATGGGGCCGGCCTTCTACACTCTCGAAAGGTACGCCGCCGAGGTCAAACAGTACGCCGTGGCGATGCGGCAGGTGGACCCCTCGCTGGTGCTGATCGCATCGGGTGTCGGCACCGGCTGGGACAAGAAACTGCTGGAACAGGCCGGCACGCCGTTTGACTGGCTTTCCCGGCATGAATACTGCAAGCCGGTCACGCAGGCGCTCACCGGAGCGGCAGGTGCGCAGGAGTACGCGCGGCAGGCCCGCCGCCCGCGAGAGGTCGTGCTGCCGTGGCTCAAGGAAGCCCGCCAGGCGCTGGACCAGGCCGGCGGCAAGCGCGTGTGCATCGCCTTCGACGAATGGAACATCTGGCACGACTGGTTCGTCGATCCTTTCAAGAACGAGTGGCACGTCGGGCCAATCGATGCGGTGTTCGCCGCTGGGCTGCTCAACGTGCTTTGCCGGGAAGCCGGCAACTTGAATGTCCCCATGGCAGCCATGTTCCAGCCGATCAACGAGGGGGCGATCCGGGTCGAGCCGTTTTCGGCCAGGTTGACGGCCATGGGGCAGGTGTTCGCGCTCTACCGCGCGCACCAAGGCGGGCGGCTGCTCGATCTCGGCCCGCAAGGCGACCGGGCAGTCGATGCGTGCGCCTCGCTGTCGGCCGACGGGAAGCTGCTCTCGGTAACCCTGGTGAACCGCGCGGCGGCCGAGCAGTGTCCCGTCGAGCTGGCCCTGGCCGGCGGGACACCCGGCACGGCCACTGCCACCATCCTCTCGGTCAATGAGATTCGGCCCGACCAGGCGATGGACCGGCAAACGCGGCAGCTTCCGCTGGGCGGCGACGGAAAGGTCTCCCTCGTCCTGCCGCGGTTCGGGATCGGACTGGTCCAAATCGATCTGGCCGAGCGGCCCCAGCCATCCGGCCAAAGCCAGAGGGAGGCGAGGCTCTCCCAGATTGTCACGGCCAACGTAATCGCCACCCACGCCTATCAGGTCGCGCTGGCCAAACACGGCAAGATCGAAGATCCGTGCTGGTCGCTCGGTAAAATCTCGGACGAGGATTTGAAATCGCTCGTGAGGCACCAGCAGTCTCTGTTGTCAGAGAACCCGCAGGCGGTCAAGGCTTGGGCGGAAGGCCGTCCGTCCGCTTTCGACCCGGCCAAGGACCTGGCCCTCATCCTCCGCTCGCCGTTGGACACCTCCGCCCCCCTCCTTCCGGTGAACGTGCTGGCGGCGTCATTCCAGGCTCGGACGGGCGCGGCCGCAATTCGCTGTCAGGCTCTGGCCGGCCTGCTGCAGATGATGCTGGACGTGGACCGCGACGGCGACCTCTTACAGAAGCTGTTCGCCCTCTATGTCACACTCGGCTTCCCCGTACACACGGAAAAGCTGGGCATGGCTGAGAAGACGGATGAGCAGTTCCTGGCCCTGGCCCGCGAGATTGCCCCCCGCATGTGCGGCGGGCCGATTGACGCCGGCCCGCTTGCCCTGCGGATGATGTTCCGCAAGATGTGGAACTGGGGCCACCGGCACACCGGCGAGCGCGACCGGCATGTCCTGGCGACGGAACTCCTCGCGGAGCCGGACGTGCAGGCTATCCTGCCGAAGATCAGGTCCGCCCCGCCGCAGAAGATCGCCGTCATCGGCCATTCCTTCACGATGGAGGTCCACTGGGCGTCGCCTTCGGCCTTTGTGCCCATTGCGGCGGAAATCCTGGCACGCACGAATCCCAAGGTCGAGATCCGGCAGTGGCAGGGCGGCGGACTCAGCCCCTCCCGCGGCGATTGCCGGCAGTTCTATCAGGAGGCGCTGGCGTGGAAGCCCGACAAGGTCTTGCTGGTCGTGCTCGCCAGCGGTCCGGGGGATGCGGCGGCCTTGGACGAGATGGTCGGGGGCCTCGCCAGGACAGGCGCACAGGTGATGATGTTCGACAAGCTGCGGGCCGACGACGCGGGCGTGTATGTGGACGCGAAGGTCCTGGCCGCTATCTCCAGGAAGCACGGCATGAAGCTCCTCGAAGTCGGCCCCCTGCTGGCCGCCTCCCCGGACCGGGAGCGATTCGTCTGCCTCGACGGCATTCACATGACCGAGCCGTATCACCGCCTGATGGCCAAGCAGTGGCTGGCGTACTTGAGCGGCGCGCGCGGAGCGAGCCTGCCGAGGAACGTCGACACCCGCCCGTGAGCCGGTCGGAAGCCCGTCAACGACTTCCTGGTGGACTTGCGCCTGCCGGCTGGGCCTTGATCTTGAAGACCCACGCATCGCGGCAGGGGCGATGGTTTTCCTGCTGGAAACTTTCGGGCAGCTCGATCGTCAGCCCGCGCTTCTCCGCGAAGCTCCACTCGAGCGGCTCCGCCACGCCGAGCATCACGATCCGCGTGCCTTTTTCCGGGCAGACGGAATCCAGCACGAGCCGCTTGCCGGGCCAGCGCAGGCAAATCGCATAGACCGTCTTGTTGTCCTTGCTCTGCGTGAAACGGATATCGTTGCCCTGCTTCCAAAGCTCTCCCGCGCGGGGCCGCGTGGCGTAGATCGCCTCGCCGTTCACTTTCAGCCACTTTCCCGCGTACTCCAGCCGCTGGATCGCGGCGGGGTGGAAATTGCCCGCCCCGTCCGGTCCGACGGCCACCTGGAAGTTGCCTCCCTTGGCGCAGATGTCGACCAGGCTCGTCACGATCCACGAGCCGGGCTTGTAGTGCTCGCCGCGGGGATCATAAGCGAACTGGCCGGCAAGCGTGTAGATCACCATCCAGGGGCGGTCGACGCGGCGGTCGCCGAGCCCTGCGGAGGCGGGCACCCAATTCTCCGGCGTTGTGTAGTCGCCGTAGGCCCCGATGCCCCGCTCCCGGAAGAGCACGTCGGGTTGCAGTTTTCGGGCCGCCAGAATGGTTTCTTTGACGTCCGGCCAGCAAGCGTCGGGCAAGCGGATGTCCAGGCACAGCATGTCGATTTTCCCGTAGCGGCTCAGCAGCTCGACGATCTGCTGCCGGTGCCGCGCGATGAACCGGGTATAGGCCGCGGGGTTGTTCTGCCGGTTGAATGCCTTTTGGTGGAACGGGTGCAAGGGGTCCATGCGGAAATCGGCGTCATACCAGTCGATGTGCGAAAAGTAGAGATCGACGGCAATCCCGCGGCGGTGGGCGGCGTCGCACAATTCCTTGACGAGGTCGCGACGGATGGGGGCGTCCATCACGCTGTAGGCCAGGTCGCAGTCTTCCAATTGCGGCCCGCCGGGCGCGGCATAGTTCACGCGGTTTCGCACGCGGGTCTTGGTGTCGAACAGCGCGAAGCCGTCGTGATGTTTGGCGGTGATGGTGAAATTTGTCAGCCCGCAGCGCCGCAGCAGGTCCATCCAGCGCTCGGCGTTGAAGCCCCTGGGATCGAAGGTCTTGTAGAGGTCGAAGTACTTCTGCTTCTGGGCGTCCGTCATCTTCTTCACGGGCCAGGAGGCCTCGCATCCCAGCAGGCTGTAATAGCCCCAGTGGATCCGCAGGCCGTACTTCAGATCGCGCCAGCGCTCGCAGGCCGCCGGCGAGGCGTGCCGGTACGCCGGGTCCAGCGTGTTGGAATCGTCCGCCCCGGCCGTCGCGCCGCTCAACAAAACGAGAAACACCCACAAGGCGAACGGCGCTTTCAGCTTCATCGCAGGCTTCTCGGTTTCTGTTGCAGATTGCGGAAGAGCCGTAGTAGCCCGACCACTTCATTTATGTTGGTGCCACGGTTGGCTTGCCCAACCGTGTTTTCCGCACTGCCGGGCAAGCCAGCAGTGGCACCCAACCTAACATTTTGGCGTAGACGGGCGAGCGGGACCATTCTACCTCGCACGATCGGGTACCGCCATGAAACCGGCTGCCAGACGGAGAAAACCCCCGCGGGCGCTAGACACGGGGAGCAATGCCGTGGCAAAATAGACAGACAGTACCCGCAAACAATTGGGAGAGACTGCCATGCAAGCGATTTTCACAGTTATGTCGGCGGCCCTGTTGCTCGCGCCGGGCGCGGACACCCCGCTGGAGCCGTGGGCTTCCAAGGCCCAGCCCGGCGACGCCGCCAAGCGCCACGTCGAAGAGATCTCCCAGGCGGAGCACAGCTACACCGTCGTCCACGGCGGCACCGTCGACGGCGAGTGCTGCCGCACGCCGATGGGCTGCGGCATCAACCGGGAAGGCGTCATCGACCAAAGCTGGCAGTCCAACCGCGCAGTGCGGCTGGAAAACGTGGGCCAGACCGACCTGATCAATCCCTGGCTCTCCAACGCGCGGAACAACTTCCGCACCCTCGATGAGATCGTGGCCTCGGCCGTCACCGCGGGGATGAGCGACAAGGAGAAGGCCATGGCCCTCTGGTTCCAACAGGTCTCGCATCGCTTCCACCGCGGCGGCTACGGCGCGAACCTCGGCGACCCGGTGCTGGTCTTCAACATCTACGGACACAACGTCTGCGGGAACGACGCCCTGATCATGGGCGCTTATTGGCAGAAGGTGGGACTCAAAAGCGCCCCGGACCGCCTCGTGTCGCACGCCATTGCCCAGGTGGCGTACGACGGCGGCTGGCACGTGATGGACGGCGACCTGGACAGCTTCTTCCTCCTCCGCGACAACGAGACGCTGGCCAGCGACCGCGAATTGGCCCGCGACCATGACCTGATCAAGCGGGCCCACACCTACGGTATCACGCTGGCCGACACGCGCCGCATCGACGAGGGGTATGCGGCCATGTTCGTCTGCGAAGACCCGGTCCGGGGCGACCGCGCCAGCGACTCGAAGACGACGATGAACATGACGCTCCGGCCGGGCGAGGCCCTGACGTGGCGCTGGGGCCACCTCACTCCGGCCAAGTACAGTTGGCGCTCGTCGGTGCAGCCCGACTACCCCGACACCGTCTGCGACGGCCTCTGGGAATACCGGCCGGACCTGAGCAGCGACCTCTGGAGGAAAGGCGCGACCAAGATCGAGAACATCGTCAGCGGCCCGGACGGGCTTCGAGCCGAAGAAGGCAAGACGGGCACGATCATCTGGACGATGCGGAGCCCCTACGTCTTCGTCGGCGGGCGATTCGAGGTGGAAGGCAACGGGGCCGTGTTGGAGGTCTCCGAGGACGGCAAAAAGTGGGTGGACGCGAGGGAAAGAGTGGAATACTGGTTCTTCACGAACTGGGGACCGCAACGTTTCCACTATCAACTCCGCTGCCGGCTCTCCGGCGCCGCACGGCTCAAGCGACTGGCGATGATCAACGATCTGCAAATGGCCCTGCTGGCGCTGCCCGAGATGATCGTCGGCAAGAACGCGTTCACCTATACCGACCAGTCTCCCGGGGAGCGGAAAGTGCGGATTACCCATGAGTGGGTGGAGCGCACGGCCCGCAGGCCGCCGCCGCCCGACGTGGTTTACCCGCCCGACGCCGGTCAGGCCGAGGGCACCGACCTGATTTTCCGCTGGAACGTCCCCCCAGAGGCGGAGGCAGAGAAAATCGTAGACTACCTCTTCGTGCTCGCCGATCGGGCGGACATGAAATGGCCGCTCTCGACCAACTTCTACAAGCTCATCTCCCGCACCGCGGACAAGGGCAAGCCGCAATACACGCTGCCCTGCGCCGGCCTGCTCACGCCGGACAAGCAATACTACTGGCATGTGCGGGCGAAGAACGAAAAAGGCGTTTGGGGGCCGTGGAGCCGGACGTGGAGCTTCACGCCCCACGGGCCGGCCTATCCTTTGGACGTGACCGTGGACTTCGACCGGGACAAGGGCGTGGGGACCTTCAAGTGGAAGCCCAATCCGGCGGGCCGGCGGCCGGCGAAATACCGCGTCTATGGCAGCGACGAGAAGGGCTTCTCCGTCAGCGACGTGCCCTACAAGGTCAACGTCGGCATCTCGAAGGAGCTTTCACCGCAATTCCCGGCGAACTTCATCGCTGAAACCGCGGCCACGGAACTGCTGGTCCTGGGCAGCGGGGTGATTTTGCCCGCCGCCAACAAGACCTACTACCGCGTGGTGGCGGTGGACGGGCAGGGCCAGCGGAGCGGACCGTCGGACTATGCGAGCGCGCCCCGCCCGGTAATCTACAGCAAGCCGGCGCTAGAGGCCAAGGTGGGCGCGGAGTACCGCGGCCAGGTCTCCGCCAATCGCTCCCTGGGCGACCTGCGGAAGCACAACCCGGAGGTCGCCAGCTTCTGGGACATCGAGCACCCCAAGTATGTCTTGGAGCAGGCGCCGAACTGGCTCAAGTTGGACGCGGCCACGGGAGCACTCTCGGGCACGCCCGATCGAGCAGGGAGGTTTGAGGTGGAAGTCACTGCCACCATCGACCGGGAGGTGCGGAAGCTGGATGAAAGCGTGCTGGGTTGGGGCAATGAGAAAGTGCTTTCTACCTCCATCGAGCGGGTCGGCAGCGCCACCCAGCGGTTTGTCATCGAGGTAGGCCAATAGAGTCAGCGGAACCACTGCCCGAAACAAAGAAGTCCTCGTCCGGCCGCGGATCGACGGGCCCGAAGGGCCGCGGCGCGGTCCACGACCTGCGGTCGGCCGGTTTCCTGGCGGCAATCCATGCGCCGAGGCGGACGCGGAGCAGCTCAAGGCGGGCGGGCGAGAGGCGGTCGTAGCGCATGGTTCCGGCATCCTCGGCCGAGGTCGTCGTGAAGAGGCCCTCCAGCCCCAGCTCCCGCCGCAGCGCTTCGGCAACCGCGCGGCGGTCGTGGCCGGCCAATTGCGTGAAGATGGTCACGTACTCGACGAGCTGCTGGCCGTGGCAGTATGCCTTGAGCCTCAGGCTGGGCAGCGGGCCTTGCTCCGTCGGATAGAACAGGCACGTTTGATCCGGGGCCGTCCACGAGCGGGCGGTGCCGATCGTGTTCCACGGCACGACACCGTCTGCCCCGAGACACCACGCGTCCAGGCTCCAGGCGGAACTCTGCAGGTTCGGGGTGCCGATCTTGTTCGGGCTGCCGTAGACGAGGAATTTTTGCCCGTAGCGGGCCTGCCAGGCCAGGATGCGGTCGCGATACGGCCGCATCTCGCTGCCGAGGACCTCCTCGCCGCACACGCCGTCCAGCAAGTCGCGCTGCCACTCGGGCCGCGAAATGTCGCAACGGAAGACGAGGTTCCCGGCACCGCCGGTCGCGGCCAGGAACTCGCGGCCGAATCGCCGCAGGGCCCAGAAGTCCTGCGTGTTGACCGGCTCGTCGAAGATCCAGGGCGCGGTACACTTCGACCATGCGCCGCGCGTGTTCTTGAAGAAGACCTTGTTATTCAGATAGAACTCGAAGGTCGTGTCCTTCCATCCCTGCCGGGCGACGTGGCGGGCGAATTCGCGGCCGGCCGCGCGAAACTCGGCCCAATAGCTGTCCGGGTACGCCTTCTCGATCCAATAACCGCCGCGGTAGGCCCGCTCGTGATCCATGGGCCAGTTCTCGTGCAGCGGCAGGTAGAAGACGTCCACCGGCGTCCGCCCCCGCGGCAGATCGGCGAAGGCCGAGCCGTCCAAGAGCGGGCCGAAGCGGCGGTCCCAGGCCGCCCAGTCCCAGGCGCCGTCCGCCGCCACCCGCGGGGCGCAGCCGTCGGCGACCGTGCCCTGCCACGAGTACCGCAGGCAATTCAGGCAGGTCCGATGCGCGTGCGCCAGGCGGTAATAAGCGGTTTCCTGGCCGTCGGGCAAGTGGTAGGCGTTCATCTGCGGGACGAACGAGAGGCGGTCCGGCAGCGCAAAATCCCACACCTCCAGCGGCACCTGGCAGCCCTCGGCCAGCCCAACCGCATGCCGGCCGGGCCGGGCCGTTTTGGGTACGAAGATCTCAGCCAACCAATGGCCTGCCCGGCGCTTGCGGTCGGTCCTGTCGGGAAGCGACGGCTTTCCCAAGGCATCGCACGGCACCAGCGCGTCTCCATGCGCCTCGACCGAGAACAGGCGTCCCGCGAACCCTTCCGGCACGCGGAGCGCGGGCCCTCGGCCGGCCGCGGCGCGGACATCCAGCCAGAGCGTCTCGCCCCGCGCTCCGTACAACACCGCCAGCGGCCGGCCGAACAGATCGCCGACCTCCATGGACCGCGGCGGAATCCGCTCCTCTCCGAATGGGGTGAATGCAGGCAGATCGATCCTTTGCGATTCGCGCGGGCGGCCAGCGTCGCCTGGTCGCATCGGAGCGGGTGACGGGGGTACCGCCAGCGGCGCCCCGTCCGTCACCCAGACCTCGAACCGCGGGGCGACCGAGGCGTTCTGGTCCCTGGAGTAGAAGAAACGGGCGGGGAACGGCCGCCAGTGGAAGGCATCGCCCTGCCGGGTCCACTCGTGGCCCACATCGTCGATCACGGCGAACCCGTGGCTTCGGCCGTCCAGCCGCGCCTGGATCACGGCCGGGTCGATGGGGATCGACTGCCACCCGTCCGTATCGGGCTGCGAGGCATCGGCGAATCTCCAGATCGACCCGCCGTTGCCGAGCATGACTGCCGTGATATCCGGCACGGCGCCCGGCAAGCGGAAGCAGGCCGCTCCGGGCACCCTGGCGTAGTTCGTACCCGTCCCCTCCTCCCAGGGGATGGAGATCGTGGAGACCGTCACGCGGCCGAGCCGCTCAGCGGATGCCTGGTGCAAGCGCAGCACGGCCCGCTCGATCCGGCGGCCTCTGAGCGGGGAAAAATCGCCGTCCACCAAGCTGAATTCCTGGATGCCTTTGAACTTCAGCCGCGTGGCGGCCCCGTTGTTCCCCTCCCGCTCCTCGCCGATGGCCGAGACCCACGTGTCGCGCGTCACCGGAACCGTCACGTGCCGGCTTTCCCCGCCGCGCGCGGCCAGAGGAGCCGGCAGCAGGGCGGCGATCAAAGCGGCAAGAGCATATCTGGTGGTCTTCTTCATGGTGGCTTGCCCGCCTCAAGGTGGTTTGCCCGCACATGGATCCACTACCGCCGGGCCCCTGCTGCGGCCCGCTACGTCGCCACCCGGCTCATTGTAGCTGTTTCCCCAACCGCGTCACTACGCCTTGCACCGGGGTGGCGCGGCCTTTCCTGGAAGGGAACGTATCTTGACGGGCGGCGCCCACACGCTACATTGGGGGGCAAATTGTTGATGAAAGGAGATCCGTATGAAGCGGCAAGCCATCTTTATCCCGCGGGCGGACCGGCCGCGTTTCCCGGCACTGGCGTTTGTCCTGTCGGCTGCCGTGCTGCCTTGCGCGGCCGGCGACAGAATCCAGGTTGCCGAGGATACCGCATCCCAGGCAGTGACGTTCTCGCTGGGGCAGAAACCGCTGGCGGTTTACCACAACAAGCTCGATCCCATGCCGCACGTTCATCTTCTGTACACGCGCGGCGGAGTGAATGTCATTGCCGGCGATTCGTCCAAGTTGCCCCATCCCGGACACTGGGGGATTTTCTTTGGAACCTACCTGTCGGATGCGGGCAGCCGGCTGGATTTCTTCCACGGCGCGGCCAAGGAAGTTCCCTCCCCCGCAAAGGTCTTCCAGGCGGACATCAAAGAGGCGAAGAAGACCGGCTTCAGCCAGGAGCTGGTCTGGAAGAGCACAACCGTGGCCGGCAAGGTGCTTCTGAAAGAGAAACGCAGCGTCGCCATGTATCAACACGCCGCTTTCGCGAATGCCACCGTGCTGGAATGGCAAACCGAGCTATCGTGCCCCGAGGGCACGGACAAAGTCGTGCTGCAGGGATACGACTTCGCCGGCCTTGGTGTACGCATGCTGAACGCGGTGGGCGACCTCTTCGGCGAGAGCGAGCGGTGCGACGCCGGCCAGAATAACCGCTGGATCAAGGGCCTCTGGCTCGCTTACGTGTACCATCCTGAAGGGGGCCAGCAGGTCACCGTCGCCGTTTACGACCATCCGGACAATCCGCGCCATCCCAAGAACTGGTGCGGGCTGAACAGGCCTTTCGAGTTCGGCTACGTGGGCCCCGGTCTGAATCTCGACAACGATCCCTATGCAATCCTGGCCGGCCGGTCCATGAAGCTGCGCTATTGCGTGGCCGCTTGGGATGGGAAGGTCGGCAAAGGGGAGGTAGCCGCCGTGCTGGCCGCGTGGCGCGAGCTGACTGCCGGGAATGCGCCTGAGCAGCAGGGAGCCGACAAAGCGGCAGGCAGCAAGCCACGATGAGAACCAGAGGCGGAGGATGACGGGGGGCGATTCCCGCACACGGCCAGCTCGCGGCCCGGCTCCATCACCAGGCACGTCCCGCGATTGCCGATTCAACCGGGACCGTCGCGCCGAAGGCCGGTCCGACGCGCATCTTGGGCCGGCGGCCGCGGACCGCAACTTGCATTTTCCCGTCCCGCCAACTCCAATCCACCAGGCCCACACTCGTCGGCAGTCCGGCGACGCGCATCGGCTTGCCGACCCACGCTTTGGGCACCCCGCCGCCGATTACCAGCAGCGGTTCGCTTCCCGACTCGTCGACGTAGGCCAGCATGTCAACCTGCAGGGCGAGGATCTCGCCGGCCGTCCAGTAATGCGGCGTGACGTGCGGCGGGCTGACCCAGCCGCGGACGTTCTCCCACAAATGGAACGTGTTCTCCTCGCGCGTCCCTTCCCACCAGGTGTACAGACCGGGCGAGGTTTGTGCCCCGCAAAACCACTCGAAGTTCTGCCACACGCGCTCCGGGCAGTCCAGCAAAAGCCACTGGTGGGTCATCGCCGCGCTGAAGTACGTCCAAGGCAGATACGAGCGCGGGTCGGAGTTCCGCTCGAGGTGCGCGCGATAAGCCGGTTTCCCGGCGGCGGCGACCCACGTCGGCCACAGACCCGAGATGTACGTCCGCTGCTCGTTCCACTGCGGGGCCTTGAGCCACGCCTGCTGCAAGCGGTCGGCTGCCGCCAGCCAACGCTCCATTGGCTCCCGCTGCTGCAAGCGATGGGCCAGTGCGGCCGCCGCGCGGAGCCCCTGGCAACTGACTGCGGTGATGTACGAGGCCGGACGCCCGAAATCCATCCGTCCGGCGATCAGCCCGTTGCGGGCCGGATCGCAGACCAGATCCAAGTCGTCCCGCTGGCGATGCTCCGGAACGATCGGCCCCACGTAAGGCAGCCGCAGTTGCTTTTCGGCCGTGGCCATTTTCAGGATCAGATCGGCTTTGCGCCGGGCGTGGGGCCACAGCCATTGATCCAGCGCGGGGTCGTGCAAACGCACGGCGACGTCTTCCATCGTCCGCAAGCCTTGGCCCGGCGCGTCTCCCTCGGCCCCGAAGCCCCCGAAGAAGTCGTTCTCCGCGAAGTACCGGCACAGTTCCCTGGCCACCTGCAGTTGGCCCGCACGCACGAGCCCCGCGACGACCGCAACCCCGTCGCGCTGCCAGGCCAGCGGATAGTTGGTCGGCTCGCCGGGCGGCGTCCGCCGGTCCAGCAGTCCCATCATCAGGTGGGCGACCTGCGCGTCCAGACAATCTACGAAGCGTTGGTCCGGCAGATCCAAGGTCATGGTGGAGCGTACGGCGGGGTAGTCCAGCGGGATCGGCTTGGCAGGCCCGGAGTCGCTGAGCGTGAGCTTGGTCGCATGGCCGGCCGCCAATTCGATGCGGGCGTAGCCCCAGCCGTCTGCGCCTCGCCAGCGGCGTGCCTGGGTCCGCGCGGCCTTCCAGCCGGGATCACCCTCGTGGCCCACGAAGACCGCCTTGGGCTCGGGCTCGACGCTCACGGACCAGCGGTCGTTGATCCTCAGCCGCTTCCCGTCCCACTCGATCCGCTCGATCGGACCGCCGGCTGGCCCGACGCTGCGGATGACCAGCTCCAGCCGCTCTCCGGGGTCGCCGCGCTGGTGGAGATCGAGTGTTGCCGTGCCGATAGCGGCACACGCCCAGGTCGCCTCGTAATGCGGTGAGACCGTCGTAATGACGGGAACACCTTTCGGGTCCGGCCAGCAAAAGCGCTGACGCAGTTGTTGCATGGGCAACCCGTCGCTGGTGGTCTTGAGGTTGCCCGCAGCGTCTCTGACCCAAATCGAGACGCCGAAGCTGCCCACGGCGGGACTGAAGCTGCCGCCCGGCTCGTGGTATCCTTTTTCAGGCTGTTGGCTGCCGGGCACGGCGAGCACGACGTGCGCGGCGCCGCGCGGCCAGGGATCGTCGCTGCGCCGGGCCATCGCCTGCTTGACGATTTCGCGTTGCGTGGGCGGCGGATTGCCCGCCGCCAGCGCTGCCGAACGGCAATCGCACAGCAGCCAGCCGGCAAGAAACCACAATCGGTAAACGCGGCCCGCCGGCTGCACGTGCAAGCTGCGGCCCCTGTCCGGGCCGGCCCTGCGCCGGTTCGCAAGTCGTGGAATGTGCATGGTATACTGTGTTCCCTGGGCGCATCGGGGACGCCGCTGCTCAAGAGCATAGCAGGGTCTCACAACGGGGGGAAGCGGCCCTCCGGCGACTGGCGGGGAAGGGAAGGACACTGGAAATCCAAGCGGCGGTTTTCCACCCGGCAGAATGCCGTTAGAATTGAACGGAGCGATCGGGGTGGAATGACCCGCGGAGTGCCAACGTCTCTTGGAAGAAACGCCCGTTCAATGCCCACCGAGAGCCAGCCCCCGGAAAGCCCGCGCCAGCTTTCGGGCGAACCGATCATCCGCGAGACCGTCTGCAAGACGATTCTCAACCGGAGCGGATTGAGCGACTACTCGCTGAACTGCTACACCGGCTGTGCCCACGCCTGCGTCTACTGCTACGCGCGCTTCATGCAGCGGTTCCACCCCCACGACGAACCCTGGGGCGCGTTCGTGGACGTGAAGGTGAATGCCGTCGAAGTGCTCAAGCGGCAGTTGCGCAGGGCGCAGCCGGGCACCGTCTTCGTGAGCAGCGCCTGCGACGGCTGGCAGCCGATCGAGGCCCAGCGGGGCCTTACCCGCCGCTGCTGCGAGCTGCTCTTGGAGCGGGGTTTTGAGCTGCACGTCCTGACGAAGAGCACGCTGGTGCTCAGGGACTTGGATTTCTTCAGCGGACAGCCGGTGCAACTCGGCGTCACGCTGACCACGCTGGACGAGCGTTTGCGCGAATTATGGGAGCCCGGGACCGCCGGCATCCAGGAGCGGTTTCGGGTCGTCGGGGCCGCCCGGGCGGCGGGCCTCCAGACCAGCGTGATGTTCGGTCCCTTGTTGCCCTTCCTCTCCGACAGCCAAGCCTCGATCGACGCCTTGCTGGGTCGGGCCGCCGAGCTGGGCATCCATCGGATTTGGGTCGATGCGCTCAATCCACGACCGAGGGTCTGGCCCGCCGTAGCCGCGCTGCTCCGCGCAAAGTTCCCCGAGCTGCTCCAGGCCTACCGCAAGATGCTCTTCGACCAGCCGTCGCGGGCCGAGTACCTCAAAGAGCTTCGCGCCCGAGTGAAGCGGGCCGCCCGCCGGGCTTCCGTGACCGACCGGATCGCGGCGTGCATGTGAAAGGCGTAAAGGTTTACCGCGAGACGATCGCCTGCCTTTGCTATTCTACCAGCGTGACGACGCCGAAGCTCGCCGGGTGCCAGGCCGGCGAGATGCCGCCGCCCCAGTTCATGCGGGCGGCCGGGCCCTGGCCGTCGTTGTCGTTCAGTTGGATGGCAAAGCCGAACTTTGCGCCGAAGGCCGGCGAGAATCCCAGTTCGCTCCAGGGGATGCGGAGCGCGTAGACGCAGCGGCCGCCCTGCGGCTTGACGGCGATCTCGTAGAGCGAAGAGTCGCGCGCCAGGTGCCCCGCGGGGCGTCCCCCGCTGTGCTTGGCCGGACGCCACAGCGTGTGCGTGCCGCTGCCGTCGGCGGGCTTTTGCGAAGAGACGTAATAGGCCGACGAGCGGCTCGCCGCGTCGGGCGCGCGGTGCGTGGGATCGAAGGCCAGGATCAGGCTGTCGCCCTCGATCACCGTATCACCGTCGCCCGCCGCAAAGTGTACGTCGTCGAGCACGTCCACCGCGACGTACAGGTTGCGCTCGTCCCACCGCAGGTACGCCACGCCGCTGAGGTTTTGCGGAGTCCATTTATAGTCGGTGCGGAGCGCGTGGAGCTGGTTGCGGCCGATGAGCGGAATGGGGCACGCGCCGTCCCAGTCGTCCAGTTTGCCGTCGATCACGGGGGGACGCCGGACCTTCACCGCTTCGGCGGCGAAGTCGCTGCCCTCGAACGCTGTCACGCGCATGTTGTCGTACAACGCGGCGCCGGGCCCGCGGGCCACCGCCACGAAACCGGCCGTGGCCAGGTTCTCAGGCGCCTTGTAGCGGCAGGTGAAGACTTGCCAGGAGGGCGTGCTGTTGCCGATGTTGATGACGTCCATGTTATAGAGGGAGCGGGTGCTGCCATCGGTCATGGTCTGGTCGATGTTCGAGCCGCCCTCCATGCCCTGGTTCCAGACCCAGGCGGTGTAGAGGTAGGTCATCCCGCCGCGGAGCGCGACCCGCTGGCCGTAGTGTGCCCAATCGCTCGCGCCGCGGAAGCGCAGCACATGCTTGCCCAGACCGGGTCCCAGGCCCTCGCTGGAGACGACTTGGGCATTGGTCCCGCGCCAGTGCTTGGGCGTCTTCCCGTCCGCCTCGACCTGCTCGAAGTCGCCGTTGCGGAGCAGGTTGCCCACGCTTTCCGGCGAGATCACCGAAACCACAAACGGCTTGCCCACCGCCGGCAGCTCCGGCCGGTCGAACGTCACCCGCAGTTGTTGGGGGAATGCGGCCAGAGGGCTGGACCGCGGCACCGTCACCGGCAGCGTCACGATCTTCTGCTCGCCCGCTTGCAGCGAGAAGCTTGCTTCCCGTTGGCGCGCCCAGCTTTTGGGCAGGTCGAGCCACAGCGTTCCGTCGAGCGGCCGGGCGTACGGATTTCGCAGGCGGATGCGGATGGCGCCCGGCTTCCCTTCCAGCAGGGCGATCTGCGGCGGACCGGCGGCGGGATCGCGATTGCCGCCGGCCGACGGCACGTCGACGGCCCCCACCAGGTAGGTCTTGAGCACGTCCAGGTCGGCCCCCTCGACGAAGCAGCCGAGGGGCGCGAGCTTCAGCCGCGCGACGCCGCCGACAGCCGGCAGCGTGGTCTCATTGCCTTGGTAGTCGGTGATGCGAACGGACTGCGTGCCCACGGCCAGCGGCACCTCTTCGCCCGCCTGCTCGCTGCTGGAGGCGATCAGGATCGGCTTGCCGTCGCGCTCGAAGAGGTGGAACAGGGCCCGCTTGCCCGCGGACGAAAAGACGCCGACCGGTTTGGCGTCGAACGTCTTGGCGGCCAGCACGGCCAGCGTAGCGGCGACCGGCAGCGGCGTGAAGTCGGCCCGCAGGTAGTCGCCATAACCGATCGCGGCGCCCTCGCCGCCGAAGTAGATCAGCTTCTCGCATCCGGCGGCCAGCTCGTCGGCCCATTGCGAGAGGACCCAGTTGCACTTGATCGTCTCCGAGATCCACTCCAGGCCGGGGCAATCCCACTGGATGACGAAGGCGCACGATTCGTTCTCCCACACGCCGACTTGCGGACAACCGTAGGAGTCGAGGTCTTCACGGGCTTCCTGGACGCCGGAGCCGTTGCCGTAGTGGATCGGCAGCGCATCGACGTACTTGCCGCCGCCGGCGTTGAGCACTTCCAGGCGGAATCCCCGCGGCCACAGGCCGCCCGCCAGGACCGACCGCAGGCGCGGATCGACGGCCCGGGCCGCCTCGACGCCCGCGCGGCAGAGTTTCACGTAATCCGACACGTACTCCGGCGGGCCGCCCGGGGTGATCTCGTTGAGCCACTCCCAGCCCGCCAGCTTCCCCTTGTAACGGGTCGACACGGTAGCCACCATCTCGCGGAAGGCATCCAGGTCGCAGTCGAACATCTGGTAGCCGACGCTCCGGCCCTTGGGCATGACCCAGGCCGGCGGGTCATAGATCGTTAGCGTGGTCTCGACGCCACCGCGATGCGCCGCCTCGAAGAAGCGGTCCCAGTGCTCGAGCGCGTAGTGCTTGGGCCCGGGCTCGATCGACTTCCACTCGGTGAACACCCGGCAGTTGCTCAGGCCCAATCGCCGCGCGACCTCGATCATCTGCGACGTGCGGAAACCGACCTGCGGCACGGCATGCACGGTGAAGCCCAAGCGCGTGGGTTTGCCCCCGGTGATTGCCGCCAGATCGGGAATGCGGCAGAACGTGGTTTCGCGGGCCTCCCAGCCGTCGACCTCGGCCTGGAAGAGGAACGTGCCTTGCCGGGCAAGGTCCAGCCCCACTTGCACCTTCTGCCCGTCCTGTTCCACCGTAAAGGGCACGGACCCTTGCGCGACCAGCGCCTTGCTATAGTCGTAGACGTTGTACTTGAGCGTCTTCTGGCCGCCCGCCGGCCGGACATTCTTCAGCCGCGCGACAATCCGCACCGGCTCGTCGCGGGTGAACAGGTTGCCCGGCTTGTCCGTCTCCAGCTCGAAGTATCCGCCCTTGCGGGCGAACCACGCCCCGGCGCGGACGTCCCAGGGCCAACGTTTCCCGCGGCTGTCCGAGAACAACGCCAGCAGCAAGAGATCGTTCTGGGACGACGCCTTGGGCACAATCAGCGGAAAACAGTGTTTCCCCCGGCCGGGCTCGATCTTGACCGACTGCTCGCCATACCAAAGATGCTGGGTGTTCTCGAAGCTTACCGGCTTGGGCGCGTCGGGCTTGGGCACGCGGGGGCCCAGCGCCTCGATCCTCAGCGTCGTCGCGCGGTAGTGCTCCGCAGGGTCGAGATAATACTCGATCGGGATCTCGATCTTGTCGCCTTCCACCAACGGGCCCGCCAGGGCGCTCCAGTCCACGGCAATCCAGCTCTTGTTATAGTTCACTTCCCGCAGATACTTGCTGTAGCCGGGGTCGGGATCCACCAGCGGGATCGGCCGCGAATAGACCAGCCGCGAGTGTTTGGCCCATTGCCCTTCCGGGGCCGTGAAGATTACGAGCATGGCGGTGGCGACGTCCGCCGCCTCGCGGATCGGAATGCGGAACGTCATCTGGCCTTGGCCTTGCACCGCCGGATGGGGACGCCAATCGTTCGCGTAGAAGCCGGAGTTGCCGTCGGTCTTCTGGCAGTGCAAGTCGCAGCAGAGCGTCGTCTTCTCGCCGATGCCCCGATACGCCACCTTGACCTCGGCCTCCGTGCCGATGAGCAGCACGTCCGGGTAGGTGACCGTGTACCACTGGCCGAGGTCCACGGTCTGCGGTTTGGGAAGCGGCGCAGCGGCGGAGGCGGAAGCATGCGCGACGACTATCACCAGCCATGCCGCAATTGCACTTCGGTAGATCGGCTTGCACCCGGAATTCATGGCGATGCCCCTTGCTGAGCCTTGCGGACGATGCGCGCGGGAGCGGACTGGCGGCATTATATCACATATTTCTGCTCGCCGGTCTGCTCGTGCTTGGCCAGATCGTCAGCCAAGACATCGGGGGAGATACCTCGATATTCGGGCTACTTCCCCGGGGCGGTAGCAGCAATTCAGCCCCCGACCCCGGGCAACCTCCGCCTTCCGCCGCGACCCTGAGCGGGTGATGCCCTCCCGAGATACGTCCCGTACCCTCTTGACTACTGCCGGGCTGGCTGTAAACTCAGCCGCAGACGATACATCGAGCTGTGCAGATCTTCCTCCGCATACAGTGGCGCGTTCTATTCGGCTGCGTTTCACGCCATGGAACTAGATCAGGTTGTGGGGACCTTGTCCGCGATCGGAGGTGACGCATGTCCAGCCCGTCCGCATCTCAGGTTTGTGTCGTCTGCGGCCATGCCCTGCCGGCGGCGGGCCAGGTCTGCCCGGAGTGCCGCGCGTCGGCCGAGTGGCAGGATCTGATCGGGGCCGCGCGGTTCGCGCAAGCCCGCTTCAAGCAGTGGGAACGAGACGGCCTGATCGGCCAAGAAGAGGCGGCGTGGATCGCGCAGGCCGACAAGGAATGGCGCAGGGGGCTCAACTTGTCGGCCCGCGAAGGGCGGCCGCTGCCGGCGGAGGTGCAACTCGTGCCGGCGGATCGCTGCTGGAGCTGCAACGCGCGGCTGGGCGGCTCCCCGTCGCACTGTCCTGGTTGCGGAGCGCCGGCTGCGGGGGACCTGGTGCAACAACTGCGTTACTGGAGCTACGCGTGCGCGGCCGTCAAGCAGCACCAGGACGTCCGCCGGTTGTCGTTGGCCCAGGCCCACACCTGCATCAACGATGCGAAAGGGCGGATCGCCGCGCTGCGGGCCAATCTGGAAAAGCAGCGGCAGCCCGTCCTGGCGACCGCGGTCGACGAGGGGGCCGCCGGCAAAGCCGGGCAGTTTGCCGCCGCGCTGGCCGGTCTTGTCGGCACGGAGCCGGCGCCGCCTGCGCCCGGCGACGGCACTTCGCTTCCGCCGCCGGCGGGGACTTCCGCCGTTGGGCCGCGGCGGGCGCGGATGCGGCGGCCGCCGCTCTGGGAAATCCTGCTCGATCCCCGCAGCATCCAGTGGCTGCTGGGGTTGGGTGGCACGCTGCTGGTGCTCGGCCTGGTCATCTGGCTGGCCACCTTGGGACTGTTCAAGAACCCCCTGGCGGTCGCCGTGGCCTTGGGACTGGGCAACGCCGCGCTGCTGGGCGGTGGTTGGGCGATCACCAGCTACAGCCGCTACCAGACGGCCGGCCGCGCGCTGACCCTGCTGGCATGTCTGGTGATGCCCCTGAACCTCTGGTTCTATCACTCCCACGGCCTGATTACCCTGGAAGGGCACCTCTGGATTGCCGCGCTGGTGTGTTGCGTGCTCTATGCGGCCTCGGCCATGGTGTTGCGTGACCCGATGTTCGTCTACGTCTTGGCGGGCGGGGTGGCGATGACCGGCCTCTTGATGCTGGCGGACATGGGCAAGTTCTGGGAAATCGCCGCTCCGAGCACGCTGCTGGTGACCTTGGGATTGATCTGCCTGCACGTCGAAAGGGCCTTTCCGGAGGCCGACGGACCTTTCGCGCGGTGCCGCTTCGGCCTGGCCTTCTTCTGGTCCGGGCAGGCACTCTTGGCGGCAGGGCTGCTCCTGCTCTTGGGGGCCCAGCTTGCCGGCGACTGGCTCTATAAGCCTTTCTTCGAGGTGATTTACCAGCGCTGGCAGCTCGGGCCGCCGCTGGTGGTCACCGAGCGCTGGGGGCAACTCCTGGCCTTGGCCCTGGTCTTGGCGGGCACCTACGCTTACGCCTATTCCGACCTGGTGGTCCGCCGCGTGGGCGCGTACATCTACTTGGCAGTCTTCACGCTCCTCTGGGCGGAAGTGCTGGTGATCAACCTGCTGGCCCTCTCGGTGACGGCCGAAGTGGCCATCATCGCCCTGGCCCTGACGGCCTTGCTGTCGAACCTGATCGCGCCCGCGGCGACCCGCTGGCAACAGAACCTCCCGCCCGGTGTGGCCGCCGATTCGCTGGCCCTGTCGATCCGCCCGTTGGCCCGCGCCTCCCAGCCCTTGGGCCTGCTATTGAGCACGCTGCCGGTGCTGTTGGGCCTGCTCTTGTATCTCCGCGCCACTTACCAGCCCTTGAACGCTGCCTGGCCGCTGCCCGGCGGGGAAGGCGCGCTCTATCACTTGGGCTGGCTGTACGTGGGCGCAATGCTGTTGACGGCCGTGGCCTGCCGCATCGGCGCGCATCTCTACCGGCACAGCACGGCCTGGCTGTCGGCGACCTACTTCTTCGGCACGGCGGCAGCCACGCTGGTCGGCCTGGCGGGCCTGCTCTCGATCCTGGGCATTCAGACCTGGCACGATCTGGCGGCCGTGCTGATGGCCGTCCCCATTCTCTATGCGATTGCCGCCCGGCTGTATCGCGGACACTCGCAGGAAAGGCCGCTGCTGTGGGCCGCCCAGGCCGCAACGGCCGTGATTCTCGTGGCCGTGCTGGCGGCCTCGGCGCACCTCACGCCGCAGCACGTCTTCGAGCCGGAAGCCGGCACGCGCTTGAACCTGTCGCTGGCGCTGGTCTTTGCCGAGGCGGCCGTCTTCTACGCCCTGGCGGCCGCCTTCCGCAAGCACGGCCTCAACGTGTATCTCTGCACGGCCGCCGCCAGCGGCGCGGTCTGGCAACTGCTGCAATACTGGCACGTCGGCCCCGAATACTACACGCTCACCTTCGCGGTGCTGGGGCTGGTCCTGCTGGTCGGATATCGCCTGGCCCTATGGGAGCGGACAGGCCTGGCCGAGCCGGCGTTCCAGTGCGCCAACGCGCTCATGTCGCTGGGGTTCGTGGCCGCCGGCTTGCTGACTCTGAGCCGCCTGGCAACCAGCCTGGGCACCGTACACTGGTCGCTGGTCTTGCTGTTGGCGGGGCTGGCCGTGCTCAGTCTGCTCGCGGCGTGGCTGGTGCGCCATGCCGTCTGGCGGCGGTGGTACGTGGTCATGGCCATTGCCGAGACCGCGCTCATGTTCCTCACCGTACACCTGCTCAGCCATCTGAGCGTTTGGCAGAAGATGGAGATCTTCAGCGTGGCGATCGGCATCGGCTTGCTGGCGATCGGCCACGTCGGCTGGTATCGCGAGCAGGAACGGCAGGAGGACCTGGTCTCGTTCAGCCTGTTGGTGGGCGGCCTGCTGCTCGGAGCGCCCCTGGCAATCGCCGTGCTGATTCACCGCACCCAACCAGAGTTCTCGCCGCTGGACGAGCTGGGCATGCTCACGGCCGGCATCGTGCTGCTGGCGACCGGCTTCATGTTCCAGCTCCGCTCCACGACGTTGACCGGTGCCGCCCTGCTGATGATCTACCTCGTGACCTTGGTGCTCTACATCAACATGCTGGAAAACGTGCAGACCGCCGCCATTTGGATGACGATCGGCGGCGGCACGATCTTTGCCGCGGGCCTCTTGCTGAGCATCTACCGCGACCGTCTGCTGACCCTGCCCGATCAGGTGAAGCGCCGCGAGGGGGTATTCCGCGTGCTCGGCTGGCGTTGAGTGCGGCGGGCTGCGGCGGCGGAAACTCCCGCCCCGCGCGGCCGGAATACTGGTGTTTCACCGCCGACAAAACGGCGTAGGAGTCTCTTGTGCCCCCCCCATGCCGGACTAAAATCACTGTGCGGAAGGGGGGCGATGGCACCCACGGAAACGGCGGTTCGGGACGAGCCTCGCACAGCGTCCGAGGATTCAGCCTCAAGAAAAGGGCCGATTCAAAACGCTTTCCGGATTGGGCGCCCGGTCCGGGCCAGGAAGGCTTCGCCAGAGCCTGCCCCACCGGACGCACGTACCTGCCACGAGCGGGTTCCTGCCCTGGGTGTCGACAGTCATCTCGACTGAGATGCATGTCCCTCCAAGGCCTGGTTTCTTGATACGTCCCGCAATTCGTGTGAGCAGATCGGAAACGATGCCGCGTTGGATTGCCTAACGAACACGGGTCACCGGGCGGCCCCATGATCATTCCACTTCAAACGCCCGGATGCCACCGCGCCGATGCATCCGCCGGCTCGGTATCTCGGACGCGAAACTAGGGCCGGGTAGGAGGGTCTTTCGGATATATCTTGCCTTCGCGAATCGTGAACTGTCCGGATACAAATGCCTTCGCGACCTCACCAGCAACCACACTGTCGAAATCCGGCCGCGTCGCCGCGCGGCCTACGCGCCCCTTGACAATTTGACCTACGAATTGAGCGAGGCTCTGACGATTGTAAGTTCCAGGGTTTTGATCAACTGCATTACAGATTTCCGCATCGGTGTAATCCATAATAAGCTCTAAGCCCATCGCCTCGTTGCCAGCTTCATAACCGAGATTCACGTAGTCCATCGCAACGTAGTTGCCATTTTCCCGAGGAACAATTACCTTTGCGACTATGAGATCAAATAGGGCGACTTGGAGGGCTGCATCTTCGAGGTCTTTGTCTCCTTGGGGGAGTTGGCTACGATAAGCCGCAGCACGAGACGTAAATCCAGTTCGTACGTTGTCGAAGCTTGCTCCCTTTTGCCCGCACTCGCGCACGGATTCGTACACAAGCATCGGACGAAGCCTATCCCATCTGTGTTGCTTTGCCAACTCGAGTGCCTCGACCGAAACGTTAGTGTTTTTCCGGACATCTACTAGAAACGCTGAGACGGCCGAAATACCGGCCAGGATCCCAATCGCCGTTGCGACAAGCTTAAGCTTTGTCATTTGAAATGTCCTTCCTTTCGCATAAGATGGCCGCCGAGGATGCCGGCGGCAGTGCGAACGCCTATTGGCCATCCCGTGCTGCGGATCACCTGAAGGCCTTGATCGCTTACTGGCCCCGCCCGTATAGCTTCACGAGCTGGTCGATGTACCTACTAAACTTGTCCGCCCATTCCTTGCTGCGGATACGCAACACGTTCTCCGCGTTCATCGTCGCGCTGCGCGAGAAATTGAAGCTGCCGGTCACGACCACGTCGTCGCAGACGGCAATTTTGTTGTGCATGTAGTTGTAATCCGCATCTGGTTGCTTCGGATTGTACCTGCGCGACGCCTTCTTGACCATCTTGCCGGAGATCACTTTGAAGAGCTCGGGGGTCCCGCCGGTAGCTTGTTTAAGGGCGCCCAGCGTCTCCGGCCCGTCGTAGATGCCGCCGAAGTCCGGCACCTGCTTGTGCTTGACCGCGTCGGCAAGGGCGCCGAGTATCGTGGCGGAGGAAAGCACCATCGAGCTAATTTTGATGCGCTGGCGAGCGCCGCTGATCTCTTCGGTGATGATCTGGTCGATGTACTTGCCCTTGCCGGGCGCAAACTCCACCTCCACTTGCGTGCCATCCACGTTGGCGCTGCCTGAATCCAAGGCACCGGCGCCGCTGCCGTTGATGTCACCGTTCGACCAGAGTTCCGAAAAGTCGTTCTCGTAAAAAGCACAAAGCGTCGGGGATTCGACGAGCGCGATGTTGTTCTCCATGAACTTCCACGCGCCGTCGGTGAAGTTGGTCGAGCCCGTCCAAACGGCGGCATTGTCGGTGTGTCCGTCGCGCACGACGTACTTGTTGTGCATCAAGTGTGAGCCACGAATCGGCTTGATCTCGATGTCGGTCCCCCCCGTGATCGTTCCCAGGAATGCTTCCGTTCCACTGGGTGTCGTTACTCCGCCGGATGCACGCGGGTCGAACTTGTGCTCAAAATAGTAGCCGATGCGAATTTCGACACCCGCGTCGGTGCGGTCCTGCAACGCGTCCTGTACTAGTTTGACAAGTCGCGGGTCCTGCAGGCAAAAATGGTAGGCGGCGATATGCACGCTGTGCTTGGCGGCGCGGATAAAATCCGCGAGCGCCTTGGCGACCGTGACGGCCTGCCCCGCCTTTTGCCCTTTCTCTTGCAAGAACAGTACGTCGATTCCCATTGTATCTCCTTGTAGAAGCCAACCGTGTCACCCTGCTTGAATTTGCCTCGGGACATCGGCAGGAATCGACGCCCGCGACGAAACCGCGTTGGAATGTCAAAGGGCGTAGCCGCGAACCACGGGCGTCTGGCCGGCGGCGGGGTCAATCTGCCGGCCGTCGAAGTAGCCGGCGATCTGATCGCCCACGTCGCCGTCCAGCATTTCCCGTGCCCGGGTTAGAGCCAAGCGGCGCTGGTTGAGCAGGCGGAAGATGTTCCACTCGTCGTGGCTCCCCAAGCTGTAGTTGACGCTCGCCCGCACCGCGTAGAATCGAAAGAACTCCTGACGTTTCGTCTTCCACTTCTTTCGCAAGTCATCCTGGAGCGGATCGCCTGTCGGGGTGCCCGGCGGGAGGGGCCCCCACCGGATTCCGGGCTCCGTGTAGAAATCGCAGAAATCAGGATCGGTGGCGGACTTCCTCGCAAAGTACTCTTCCACGCCCGAGGTCACGGTCTGCACCCCATCCTTCGTGAAGAAGTCCTGCACGTCGGTCGGGCCGAGAAAATAGAACACGTCGAAGCATCGGCCACAATTGGGATCCTTCACCTCGGGGAAATAGTAGCCGTCCTCACATAGGACTCGCGTCCACATCCGCATATAATCGCCGCCGCCGGGCGGGGGCCAGCCATCGAGCTTCTCGCGGGGGATTTTCAGTTCGTCAGCGTGGCGGTACATCAAGCCCGTGCCTTCCTTTGACTCCATTTGGTACTGGCAGGGGTTCAAGATCCAGAACCGTTCGCCCCACGCTTCCAAGAGCCTCCGCTCGGTGTGTCGGGCAATGTCGATATTCGTACCGTGGTACCCACCGCCACGGGAACTGATCGGGCAACTGAGGTAGATGATCAGCCTATCCTCCTTGCGGGCTCGGCCGATGTCCTCTTTGATCAGGTCAATCTGCTTGTTGAAAACCTGCTCCCAACAGGTCTGCCAATTATAGCGGATGTCGATCTCCTCCACGGGTTTCCCGCTTTTCCAGTCGGAGACGCCTGCATCGGTGGTCATTGGGAGTCTCTCCTGTGCTTCAAGGGATAGGGCTTCAAAACTCCGCAGTCCCGGCGGCTTCCTCCGCGCTGATTCGAATCTCCTGTTGCCGGTCGGCCAGGAGCCGGTGTACGGTCTGGTTGACCTGCGGATTCACCAGGAGCTCATTGAGCGTCAGCACGGCGTCGTTGATTCCCAGCATGCGGAGCAGTGGGTGCAGTGCGGGGCGGTTGTTGAAAAAGCCAGTGGGCTGTACGTGGCCCTGTGTGTCGGGTTCGGCCGTGATGTTGAGGTTACCGTCCACGGTTCCCCTCACGATCTGCGCCGCACCCTCGGCTTCCAGTTGCAGCATGCAGAGCAGCCGGCCGAGCCCGTCCATGTGGCCGACCATCATAGCCATCTCGGCGACCTGGTGGTTTTCCAAGCGGTCCAGCGCGGCTTGGTCGCCGATGCCGCCGGAGCGGTCCAGTCGTCGCAGGCCGCCGGCGATTTCCCGCTCGTTGTTGGCGCGGAGCGCGGCGCGCAGATCGGGCTCTGCCCGCCAGGCCGTGTGCGGCGTACGGATCGTCTCCTCGGCCCAGGTCAGCGCGGCGGTCTCCAGTTCGCTGAAGGTGCCGCAGGGCGCGTCGCGGTGGCTTAGTACGTAAAGCGCGGCGTCCTCGGCGCGGCGCAGGGCCGCGGTCCGGGCCTGCTGCCGTTGATTGTCGGTGAAATCCACCGACGGTCCCCTTCCCACCCCGTACTCGTCGAGGTACGTGTTATAAAGGTACATGGTGTGGTGTTCCAGACCATAACGGTTGCGGGTCAAGCGGTAGGCCTTCTGGATCAAGAGTTCCTTCATTTTGCGGGACGTGTAGCCGCCGGTCTGCACGCCGTTGCGCCACTCATTCTCGTTGAATAGTAACGGCAAAGAATAAGGGGGCTCGAACCGGGCGAGCTCGGGATGCTGCATCAGGCAGTAAATCAGCCCACCGGGGAAGTAGCCGCCGAAGCTCCATCCCCAGACACCCACCTGGGCTCCGCCCACAGAAATCCCGGCGTCCCGTCCCATCCGGTCCATGTGCAACTCGTAGGGCTCCAGGCGGAGCCGTTTGCCGCTCTTCATCACCGGCTCCACAACGACCCTTCTCTCGCGGATCGCGTCCAATGGGGGCGGTGGATCGAGCGGCGGGGGCAGCAGCGACGGCATTCCCGGCGGGGCCTCCCCGGCCGGGTAGTCGTTCAACTCGTCCAACTGAGCGAGCATCTCCCGCGGCAACTGCTTGCCCAGCACGTCGCGGAGCCCCTCTTCATCGGGCACGCTTAGAGACGTGAACACATCACCCAAGGCCACGAACTGCAGACACAGAAAGGCCAACTCGACGACCTGCGCATTGCACTTGATCGCCTGCTGGTCCGGGGTGAGGCGGCCATTTGCCAGCGCGGCCTCGGCGGCCGCGGCCGACGCTTGGTACACCTGCTCCGGCGGTTTGCCTTCCATCAGAGCAATGGCCTTTGCAGTCCGTGCTGCTTCCCATTGCGCCAGCCACCGTTCCTCAGCGGGATAACGGCGGTCGTTTTCCTCGGCCAGGGCATCAACAAGCTCCTTGTATTGGCCGTCGCCGTAGGCCTTGGGATCCGTGCAGAACGCATCGGCAAATGCGAGCACCGCCCGCTCGAGACGGGTGAACAGCCGCGCTTTCTCCGCGTGGTCTTCCAGCGCCAGCCACTTCCCGGCGAATTGTGCATCAGACAATCCGTGCTTCCGCGCCGTGAGCATGCCCAAGAACGCGTGGTGCGTCATGGTGTACCAGACGCGGCGCCGGCGGGCGATCAGGCTGATGACGAACTCCCGCAGCACCCGATCGATAAACCCGGACACCTGAACACCGTTGCGGAACGACGGCTCGTCGAAGATCAGCGCGGTGGAGTAGTTGAGTTGCTGCTCGAAAATGCCGGGGATCTGCAAGAAGAACCGCGAAAGGTTGTTGGGGAACTGCACGGGGTTGAGATTCCCGGCCCAGCACCACTCCGACATCGCCTCCACTCCCTTGGTCCAGTTGGCGTTGTCAAGGCCCAGGTCCGCGTCTTGCAGGGGGACCGAACACGGGCGGCGGCCGCGCTGGCTGGACGGGTGAACGGTTGCATGCGTCATGGCTTGGCCCTCGCATCACGCAATTGGGGTAGGGTTGCCGTAAATGTCGACGAAGTAGCTTTCCAGGTCGGGAAGTCCCAACTCACGGCGGCGCCGCCGGACCATCTCCCGTAGCTCCCCGACTGCCCGCATCGCCTCGGGATTGCCCCGCATCGTGTCCGGAATGTTGAGGACGCCGCCGTGCTCCGGTGGGGCAATCCCCCGCACCAATCGCCGCCTTATGATCCGGCTCTGCCGCGTGTTCGCCGATTCCCCCTGGGTTCCCGAGGGATCGTCCACCACGGCTGAGGCCGACCCGCGGGTCGACGCTTGGTCTAGCTCGGGCAGTAATACCCAAAGTTGCTGCGCCTGGTAGCTCGTGACCGACCCGGCCAGGTTGGCGGCGATGCCGCAGTAATGGCAGTAGTTGACGAAAAACTTGAGGTCTTCCAGGGACAGTATCCCCTGGTTAGCCATACCGTTCTGGATATCAAAGCGGTTCAGGTCGATCATTCCGCCTCCGGCCGTATCCACGCAGCAAATCTGCGTGGTCTTGCTGAGGATCGACGTGTCGATCATGATCGCATTGGCCTCGGCCCTCACCGTAGCATCGACCATCGCCTGGATCACTGCCTGGTTTGTCTTGCCTCTCCCCTCGGCTAGCCCGGGGAAGAACGTCGAGTGAGGATATAGCTCCGTCGTTCTCACGAAGGCGTCGTTTGACCCTGCAGAGAGCACGCCGCACTTGATCAGCGCACTCAGGGAAACCTGGGAAGGGTCGGTGAACATCAACTCGCCCTTGTCGTTCTTGAGGGTCCCGACGGCGTAGTCGCGCAAATCAAACGCGTCCGGGTGGTTTTTCGGGCACGATTCGAATTGACGCAGTCCGACGAGCTGCTCGCGGACCGGCTTGGACTTCTTTCGCTTGTCCCAAGTGTCAAGGTCCTGGGCGAACAGCACCGACATCACCTGCGAATGGCTGAACTGCTCGGTTGCCCTGAGCGCCAACACGGTCTCCCTCAGGACGTCGGTGAGCAGTTCGACCTTCATTGCGTCCAGCCCCACCTTGACGAGATTCACCGGATGCACCCGGGTGCCCATGGAACACGCAACCCCGATGGCCGCCTGCGAGGCCTTGCCGGCGATCTCGTATGGCGACTTTTGGATCGCCGCTCCGTTCTCCGAGCGGCGAAACAACAACTGGTCCTCGCCGATGTTGGTGGAGAGCTGTACGTCCAGGTCCCGACGGAAGTCAAGCACCGCGTCGCTGATCGCCATGATCTGCCGCGGCTTGATGTTCCCCAGTGCGCTTGAAGGATCCTCGCTGTCGACGATACGAGCGCCCCCCAAGACCGCCTCGCGCGCCTCCTGGGCGCTGTACACGCTCACTAGGAGCTTTCGATTCAGGTGTGTCATGTTCCTTCTCCCAATGGTTTTGGCTTCACTCTGCCCGCACGAAGTGGCGACGCAGAAAAGCAATAAACCCGTATAGGGCGTTAGCCGGTCTCTAAGAGGCAGAACGCCCCCTTTCAATCCAGTTAGGAAGTGTCGTTTTACCCGGCCACCATTAGGGTATTACTCCGCTACCGCTTGTCAATAGGCCCCCGAATTAGCGGGTATACCTGCCCAGTTGATAGGACGGATAGAGACCGATACAGCGTGACAAGCCGCTCACCACGCGGGGTAGGGCGGAAAGCCCGAGCCGGGGCCTCTTATCCCGACCATCGTTCCTCTGCTGGCAGTACCCTCCACCACGCGAGACTAATGCACTCCCGGACTGGAAGGTACTCCCATATTGTCGTCCTGACAGTCAGGGGCCAGCGGTCGGGGACAGGCGGCAGGTGACAGGGGGCAGGGAGCAGGGAGCGCAGAGCGAATCCCCCAATCCCGAAATCCCCAATACCCGGGCTAGCGGCCGGGGATGGTCGCGCCCGATGGGGTGGTGCCGCGGAACTGGCCGCCGGGGAACATGCCACCACCGCCGCCCTGCTGGAGCATCATACCCGGCTGGGCGCCAGAGCCGCCCCTGGTCCCATGCCGAAACCGCCGTGGCCAAGGCTGTTAGCGGAACTGCACGTCGTAATACGCCGCCTTGTTCCGGCCGTCCAGTGGAGTGACGATGCTGCCGCCTTCCGCGGACGCCTTCCAACAGCACCGGCGGCTTGCCGATGGCGATCAGCCGCTGGCCGCCGCGGTGTGGAAGGTCGCCCCCTGGGGTGTGTTTGCCATCTACAGCGAGGACCATGGCCGCGGGTGGAAGCGCGGGCAGCCCGTGCCCGGCAACGACGTGGGCCAGGAGAACCGGTTGGTCGAGTTGGCCGACGAGCGGCTCTTGATGGACTACCGGCGGCAGAACGGCCCGCACCGTTGGGTGACCGTCAGCAGCGACGGTGGCGCGACCTGGTCCGAGCCCCGTCCTGGCTTGGCCGTCACCCCGGTGTGCTGCGCCATCGAGCGGTACACGCTGAAGACGTCTGGCGACGACCGCAACCGCGTCCGCTGGACCGGCCCCAGGGGTCCCGGCCGGACGAAGTTGGTCATTCGCGTCAGTTGTGACGATTCCCAAAAGGGCCGAATTGACACCCCGATTCGACCTTGCTAGAACCGGGGATCGTGGGCGCCGGGTAGTTTCTCATTTCCAAGCCTCCCAACTGTTCTTTTGGAGCACGTCGAGATGAGCCGTACGCCGCCAGGCTCGAATATGCCGAAGCCAAGACCTGGAACCGGCAGCGACGCCCCACTGCCCATGCCTTCAGCGGCCAACCGCCAGCAGATCAACTACAAGGAACACACAGCTACGCCACTCGACCGACCCGCACGTATGGAGTCTCGACGAGGTGGCGCCGTTCTACGCCGCCTATGTGGCTGTCGAGTTCAAGCCGGGCGAGCCGGTGGACGTCCCCCTGGAGAAGGGCAGCCACGCCGTGCTTGTGGTCCAGCGCGTGGGAGGAAGGTACGTGGAAGGCGGGAGAATCCCTGCGCGTCTGTGCCTCCGGCAAACCGACGGGAGTGTCCAACCGGTTCCCACAGATTGGTTCCGGCATTGAGGGTGGAACTTGAAGGAGAATGTCTATGACACCGAAGTGGTTTACAATCGTTGGCGTTTGCGTGGCAGCCGCCGCACTCGCCCCCAACAATGCTGCAGCGCAAGAGAACGTCGCAGCCTCGAAGCTGCGCAAACACGAGAACTGGGGCTACAACGCCCCGGACTGGACCGCGCCGGTCAAGAACTGGACACCCCCAGAGCCGGGCGAGCACCCGCGATTGGTCTTCCGCAAGGCCGATCTGCCGCGGCTCAAGCAGCGGGCCGAAACGCCCGAGGGCCGCGCGATGATCGAGCGGCTCAAGAAGCTGCTCGAAGGCAAATTCACCCTCTGGCACCCGGCGGGTAATGGGTTGCTTTACCAACTTACCGGCGACAAGGCGTTTGCCGAGAAAGCTCGCCAGCAAGTGCTCGACGTGCTCGACAAGAAGGCCAGGGATGCGAAGGATAGCCGATATGGCTTCACGAACCCCGGCAGCGGCGGCGCCATGCGTGCCGGGCCGGCGATCGGCGCCATCGGCCTGGCCTACGACCTCAATTACGACGGCTGGGACGAGGACTTCCGCAAGAAGGTTGCGCGGGCCATCCAGGACAATCCCTTCACGGTCGGTATCGCGGCCCGCGGGCCGATCATGCCCTCGTGCAACCACTACGGCGCGGCCGTCGGCGGAGTGGGCATGGGACTACTGGCCATCCGCGGCGATGCCGGCGTCGAGGCCCGGAGGGTCGAGGACCTGCTGGCCGGCATCATCAAGCAGGCCCGCGACGAGATCTCGATCGGTTACGGCGACCGAGGCTATTACTTCGAGGGGCACCAGTGCGGGCGGATCAGCTCGAACACGGGGCTTGTGCCGCTGCTTCAGGCCTGCCGTACGGCGGCCGGCAAGGACCTGGTGGCTGCCAGCGACAACGCCCGCTGGCTGGCGGCCAAGTGGATCTACGAGTTCGCCGTGGACCCGGACGGCAAGTATACGAATCCGCAGCGCGGCATGTACTGCCGCAACTTCCCGCGCGGCGGCGGAATGTGGTCCGAGCAGGGCGACTTTTGCCTGGGCTTCGGCATCTGCCCCGGCCAGTACGTTCCGGCTCTGAAATGGGTCTACAACCACCAGGTCGAGCCGGGCCAGGACAAGACCTACGATGTCCTCGAATACCCGCACCAGGCGATCTATGCCTTGGCCAACTGGCCGCTGGAAGTCGCGGAGAAGAGCCCGCAAGAGATGCCCGATCTGTTCCCGCGCGTGTTGCACGACACGGCCGCCGGATATGTGATCTTTCGCAACGGCTGGTCCGACGCGGGCAAGGACATCTGCGTCTCGGCGTTGCTGGGCACGCATCCCACGCACCAGAACGGCCGCGGCATGGGCTCCGGCGGATCGGTCTACGTGTACGGCAAAGGGCTCGGCTGGGCGGGAAACGCCGCCAGGTACCGTTTCCCCGGGATCTTCTACGCGAGCTACCCGGTCTACACGAGGTTCGAGAAGGACGGTTCCGGCGTCCTCAGCGCCTTGACCTACGGCGAGAAACTCAATAAGTTCGGTCTGAACGTCCATGAGTGCAGTACGAAGCCGACCTCGCTGGCGGTCGATTTCAGCGGGGCCAGCGGCGCGGACCTGCTGGTGGCGATGGCCGGCCCGATGGTCGGCTACCAGGTCGAGTACTGGATGGACATCAAGCCCTGCAAGGCCGTCGACGTGACCGGTCAGGACGGCTATGCCACGAAGACCACGGCGGTGCAACTCGGCGGTCAGAAGGGCTACGTGATGACCTTGCAAAACGGCGCGCCGCCGGACGTCAAACAGGAAGCCGGGCAGGTGACCATCGGCGGACAGACGATTTCCTTCGACGGCGTGAAACTCGTCTTGGGCAAGAAGTCGGCGAAGTGAGCAGGAGGCGAGGCGATGAAACCAGTTGCAAAGTACTTGGCGGTCATCCTGCTTGCCGCCGGAGCCGTCCTCCCGGCCGCACTGGTCCTGTCGCGGCCGTGCCATGCGGCCGCCTGGCAGTATCATGTGTCGTTCGATACGGGACGCGCGGACAAGTCGGCCCGCTCTCAGGAGGGCAAGGCCCTGCTCTGGCTGCCGCCGCAGTCGAAGACGATCCGCGGCCTGCTTGCCGGCGGGCAGCTCGGCATCGAGCTGGAGATGTTTCTCGACGCCGAAGTGCGCAAAGCGTGCGCCGACAATGATCTGGCCATCGTCTACTTCGCGCCGCACCTGTCCGGCGTGTTCCACTATTGGGAGCCGGGCAACCGCGATGCGCAGCGATGGCTCAAGGCCCTGGACGACCTGGCGAAACGAAGCGGCCACCCCGAGCTGAAACGCGCGCCTTGGATCACCGTAGGCCATTCCACGGCCGGCATCTTCTGCCGCAACGTGGCGTACTGGAGCCCGCGGCGCGTGGCGGGAATCCTGCATGTCAAAAGCGGGAACTTCCACCAGAAGGAGCACCTGCCGCCGGGCGGCAGCCTGACCGGCGTGCCGCTGCTGGCGATCAACGGGCAGTTCGAGACCTTCGGGCCGGAAGGCGGGCTGCGCCCCGAGTTGGGCCGTGAAACCCAGTGGGTCTTCGTGCTCAAGGACATTCAGACCTTCAGAAAGCAAGACCCGAACCATCTCATGTCGCTGCTGCTGGACCTGGGCGGCGATCATTTCCACGGCTCGCCGGAACTGTCGCGGCATGCGGCGCTGTTCATCCGCAAGACGGCCAAGTATCGCATCCCGGAAAAGCTCCCGCCGGGCAGCGGCGAAGTCGAGTGCTTGCGGCTTCGCGCGGAGGACGGATGGCTGAGCGATCCGGATCTCTACCACTCCAGCCACGCCCCGGCCGCGTACAACGAGTACGGCGGCGACAAGAGCAAGGCCCTGTGGCACTACGACGAAGAGACGGCCCGGGCCGTTGCGCTGCACCACCGCAACCTCGGCAATCACCAGGCGATCAGCAACCCGACGTGCGCGTGGCTGGACGAGGGCGACGGCTGGACATTTCGCGCTGAAGCCGCGTTTCTGGACGCCATGCCGGACAAGTACGGCGGCCCGCTGGCCGGCAAAAAGGTCGGTCATGCCGCCGCCGCGTTTTTCCTGCGGGCGAAGATCACCGAGCCGGTCATGCAAGTCGGCCCTGACCGTTTCCGCCTGCTGCGGCCGGTGAAGACGGTCAACGTCGCGGCGGTCCATCCGGGCGACGACCGGTATCGCGCGACGAATCGTTGGGGGGCCCTTTCCGTGCCGAGCGTCAAGGGGCCGCCCCAACACATCGACTTCCCGGCCCCCGGCGACCTGCGATCCGATGCCGGGCCGTACAGGCTGGAGGCCAAGGCGAGTTCCGGTCTGCCCGTGTATTATGAAATGGATTACGGGCCGGTCTCGGTCCGGGACGGCAATCTGACGATTTCGGAGCT